>Ga0335081_10001689_pt1 | contig 35081 bp, 28 predicted proteins | sample Lox_Sample_35_FD_206713 | JGI IMG/M metagenome (GOLD analysis project Ga0335081, IMG submission 206713) | Soil microbial communities from Loxahatchee National Wildlife Refuge, Florida, United States - Lox_Sample_3.5 | ecosystem: Environmental > Terrestrial > Soil > Wetlands | place: USA...
CTCCAGGCAGATGTCTTTCCCGACCGTGAGCACTTCGGCCGACTCTTCTACAACGAGGCGCGGATGTCGGCGCAGGGAATCCCTCAGATCGCGGTCGTGATGGGCTTCTGCGCCGCCGGCGGCGCCTACGTGCCGGCCATGGCCGACGAGACGGTGATCGTGCGAGGCACCGGTTCGATCTTCATCGGCGGCCCTGCGCTCGTCAAGGCCGCGACGGGGGAGGAGGTGACGGTCGAGGAGCTCGGCGGAGCGGAGGTGCATACCCGGCGCTCCGGCGTTGCCGACCACTACGCGACCTCCGACGAGCACGCGCTCGCCATCGCGCGTCGCATCGTCCACAACCTACGCGACCGGCCGCCGGAGCCGCCCTGGTCCATCGCCGAGCCGGAGCCTCCCGCCGCCGACCCGGGCGAGCTCTACGGCCTGATCCCCGACGACCACCGGACGCAGATCGACCCTCGCGAGCTGATCGCCCGGATGGTGGACGGCTCGCGCCTGGACGAGTTCAAGGAGCGCTACGGTGAGACGCTCGTGTGCGGCTGGGCGTCGATCGAGGGCTACCCGGTCGGCATCCTCGCCAATAACGGCGTCCTCTTCGCCGAGTCCTCGCAGAAGGGCGCACATTTCATCGAGCTCGCATGCGCGCGCCGCGTGCCGCTGCTCTTCATGCAGAACATCACGGGCTTCATGGTCGGCCGGGATTACGAGGCGGGTGGGATCGCCCGCGACGGCGCCAAGCTGGTGATGGCCGTCGCCTGTGCCGAAGTCCCCAAGTTCACGGTTGTCGTCGGCGGCTCCTTCGGGGCGGGCAACTACGCGATGTGCGGACGGGCATACGGCCCCCGCCAACTGTGGATGTGGCCGAACGCGCGCATCTCGGTCATGGGCGGCGAGCAGGCGGCGACCGTCCTCACGACGGTCGGCGATGCCGATCCCGACGAGATCCGGGCCAAGTACGAGGAGGAGGGAAGCCCCTACTACTCGACCGCACGTCTGTGGGACGACGGGATCATCGACCCGATCGAGACGCGGCGCGTCCTCGCGCTCGGGATCTCGGCGGCGCTCCAGGCGCCGATCCCCGAGACCAGATTCGGCATCTTCCGCATGTGAGCGTAGGCTTGACGGAGCTCACCGGAGCGGAGGTGCCGACTTCGCGGGTGCCCGAGCAGAGAGGCACGGGGCGACCGAAGGTCGACCCGTGAGCGGGCGGATCCGGAAGCTGCTGGTCGCGAATCGCGGCGAGATCGCGGTGCGCGTCTTCCGGACCTGCCGAGAGCTCGGCATCGCAACGGTCGCCGTCTACGAGCCGGAGGACAGCGGGTCACTGCACGTCCGAAGCGCCGGGGAGCAGGCTCCCGTCTCGAGCTACCTCGATGCGGCCGAGTACGTCCGCGCGTCGCTCGAGACCGGAGCCGATGCGGTTCACCCCGGATACGGGTTCCTGGCCGAAAGCGCCGAGCTGGCCGAAGCGGTCGCGGGCGCCGGGCTCACGTGGATCGGGCCGCCGCCGGAAGCGCTTCGATCGGGCGGCGACAAGCTCGAGGCCAAGCGGATCGCTCGCGGGGCGGGCGTCCCGGTGCTGGAGACCGGCGAGCCCGGCACGGTCGGCTTCCCGCTTCTCGTCAAGGCCGCGTACGGCGGCGGTGGACGCGGGATGCGGGTGGTCAGGGACGCGGGCGAGCTCGCGTCTGCGCTCGAAGCTGCGCGCAGGGAGGCTGCGTCGGCTTTCGGCGACGACACGGTCTTCTGCGAGCGCTGGCTCGAGGGCGCCCGCCACGTCGAGGTCCAGCTCCTCGCCGACGCCCACGGAGCCGTGCTCGCGCTCGGCGAGCGCGAGTGCTCGGTTCAGCGCCGGCACCAGAAGGTGCTCGAGGAATCGCCGTCGCCCGGAGTCGGCGAGCGGCTCCGTCTGGAGCTCTTCGACGCGGCCGTCCGCTTCGGCCGTGCGATCGGCTACCGCGGCGCGGGCACCGCCGAGTTCCTGGTCGGCGGCGGCGAGTTCCACTTCCTCGAGCTCAACGCCCGGATCCAGGTCGAGCACCCGGTGACCGAGGCCGTCACCGGCCGCGATCTGGTCGCCGATCAGATCCGCATTGCCGAAGGGGCCCGGATCGAGCCCGCCGGGCCGCCGTCGGGTCATGCGATCGAGGTGCGGCTCTATGCCGAGGACCCTCTCGAGTTCCTGCCCCAGGCCGGCCGCATCGAGCGCCTGCGGCTTCCAGGTGCGATCAGGGTCGACGCCGGCGTCGCGCAGGGCGACGAGATCGGGACACGATACGACCCGCTGGTCGCCAAGCTGATCGCCCACGGGGATACGCGAGACGAGGCGGTCTCGAAGCTCCGCGCCGCTCTCGGAGAGACAGAAGTGGGCGGCCTCGAGACGAACCTGCCGTTTCTGCGCTGGCTTCTCGCTCATCCCGCGTTCCGTGCAGGTGATACGGCGACCGACTTCCTCGTCCGCCACCCGCCGCTCACGCCGGCGCCCGACCGGATGCTCGCCGCACCGTGGAGAGGGCCGTTCCGTCTGAACCTGCCGCCACCCGCGGTCGAGCCGCCGCCGGTCGACGAGCCGGGGCACGGCCATCCGGGCTCGGACCCGCTCGACGAGATCACCGCACCGATGCCGGGAACGGTCATCCGCGTGCTCGTGGCTTCCGGTCAAGAGGTCGAGGCGCGCGATCACCTCGTGGTCGTCGAGGCGATGAAGATGGAGATGCCCCTCCGGGCGCCGCGGGCGGGGATCGTCCGTGCCGTTCACGTCTCCGAGGGGGACACCGTCGCGCGCGGTGAGGTGCTCGTCGAGCTCGAGGATTAGCTGTACGGTTGCCTCGTGGTCTTCGACCTTCCCGAAGAGCACGAGGCGCTACGCGACACGGTCCGCGACTTCGCCGAGCGCGAGATCGCTCCGGTCGCCGCCGAGCTCGACCGGACGAAGGCCTTCCCCTACGAGATCATCCGCAAGCTGGGTGAGCTCGGATGGATGGGTATCCCCTTCCCCGAGGAGTACGGCGGCGCGGGCGCCGACACCCTGGCGTACACCGTGGCCGTCGAAGAGCTGGCGCGCGTCGACTCGTCCGTGGCGATCACCATGTGCGCCCACACCTCGCTCGGGACGCAGCCCATCTACCTGCACGGAGACGAGGAGCAGAAGCGCGAGTGGCTCCCCCTGCTCGCCTCGGGCGAGCGCCTGGCCGCGTTCGGCCTGACCGAGCCCGAGGCGGGTTCGGACGCCGGCAACACTCGCACCCGCGCAGTGCTCGACGGCGGCGAGTGGGTGATCGACGGGGCGAAGCAGTTCATCACCAACGCCGGCACGGAGATCTCGGGAGTCGTCTCGATCACGGCCGTCACCGGGGAGACCAACGGCCGGCGGGAGATCTCGAACCTGCTCGTCCCGAACGGCACCCCGGGTCTCGAAATCGGCGAGCCGTACGAGAAGATGGGCTGGCACGCCTCCGACACGAGGCCGCTCGTCTTCGACGCGTGCCGGGTTGCCGAGGCGAACCTGCTGGGCGAGCGCGGCGCCGGACTCCGCCAGTTCCTGGAAGTGCTCGACATCGGGCGAATCGGGGTCGCCGCGATGGGAGTCGGGCTCGCCCAGGGGGCGTTCGACCAGGCCCTGCGCTACGCCCGGGAGCGCCAGGCGTTCGGCCGGCCGATCTCCCGCTTTCAGGCGATTCAGGCGAAGCTCGCGGACATGTCGACCGAGATCGAGGCTGCGCGGCTCCTTGCCTACCGCGCCGCGGTGCTCAAGGATGACGGCCGCCCCTTCGCCCTCGCTGCCGCGCAGGCCAAGCTCAAGTCGGGGCTGGTGGCTCTGCAGGTGGTCGACGAGGCCGTCCAGATCCACGGTGGCTACGGCTACATCGAGGAATACCCGGTCTGCCGCTTCTACCGCGACGCCAAGATCCTGACGATCGGCGAGGGAACCGACGAGATCCAGCGGCTCGTGATCGCGCGCGCCCTCGGTGCGTCGTAGCCGGGACTGCAGGCGGGTTGCTGCTCGTCGGAGGACCATCATTGCGGCCGGTCGGCTGCGGTCCTCGACCGCGCGAGCTCGACGAAGTAGTCGAGGGCGGAGGGGTTCGCGAGCGACTCGCGGCTTGCCGCCCCGGCCGGATCGGCGCCGAGCATGATGCGCTTGACCGGCACCTCGACGAGCTTGCCCGAGAGAGTTCGCGGCACCGCCGGGACCCGGCGGATCTCGTCGGGAACGTGCCGGGGCGAGCAATCGTCGCGAAGCCGCTGCTCGATTCGCGCCGAGAGCGCGGCGTCGAGAGTCGCCTCCTCCCGCAGGACGACGAAGAGCACCACCCAGCCACTCGTTCCCTGCTGCGGCAGGTCGACGACGAGCGCGTCGATCACCTCGGGCAGGCGCAGCACCGCGCGGTAGATCTCGCTCGTGCCGATCCGAACGCCGCCTCGGTTCACGGTCGAGTCGGATCGCCCCGAGATGATCGCGGTGCCGCGGGAGGTGATCTCGATCCAGTCACCGTGACGCCAGACCCCCGGGTAGACGTCGAAGTAGCTCTCCCGGTAGCGGGAGCCGTCGGCATCGCCCCAGAAGCCGATGGGCATCGACGGTAGCGGAGCTGTGAGCACGAGTTCGCCGACCTCGTCGACGACGGAGGCGCCCTCGTCGTCGAACGCCTCGACCTTCGCACCGAGCGCCCGGGCCTGAAGCTCCCCCTCGTACACCGGCAACGTGGGGACGCCGCCGACGAACGCGCTGCAGACGTCGGTGCCTCCGCTCGTCGAGAAGAGCCAGGTATCCGGACCGACGTGCTCGTAGACCCAGCGGAAGCCGTCGGGAGAGAGCGGCGAGCCGGTCGAGCCGATGCTGCGCAGTCTCGAGAGGTCGTGGTCGCGGGCCGGTTCGACGCCGGCCTTCAGGCAGGAGGCGATGTAGGCGGCGCTCGTGCCGAAGCAGGTGATCCTGGCTTTCGCGGCGAGGTCCCAGAGGACTTTGAGGTCAGGGTGCCCGGCGCTCCCGTCGTAGAGGACTATCGACGCCTCGGTCAGCAATCCGCCAAGCAGCAGGTTCCACATCATCCAGCCCGTGGTGGTGAACCAGAACAGCCGGTCGCCGGGCCGCGCGTCGAAGTGCAGGTGCAGCAGCTTCAGGTGCTCGAGCAAGATTCCGCCCTGCCCGTGGACGATCGGCTTTGGAAGCCCAGTCGTCCCCGACGAATGCAGCACCCAGAGCGGGTGGTCGAACGGGAGTTGCTCGAACCGGAGCTCCATGCCGGCCCCCGACTCGAGCAACGCCTGCCACGAGATCCCGTGGGGCACCTGCGCGTGGAGGTACGGCAGTAGGACGCTGTGCTCCAGCGAGGGAATCGCCTGGCGGATCTCCTCGACGGCCCGGGACCGGTCGAAGTCGCGGCCGCCGTAGCGGTAGCCGTCAACGGCGATCAGCACCTTCGGGTCGATCTGGGAGAAGCGGTCGACGACGGCCTGGACGCCGAAGTCAGGTGAACACGACGACCACGTCGCCCCGAGGCTCGCGCAGGCGAGAAACGCCACCACCGCCTCTTCGATGTTCGGCAGGTAGGCGACGACCCGGTCGCCCGCGTCGACTCCGAGCTCTCGCAGTCCGGCCGCGGCGGCCGCCGTTTGCTCTCGGAGCTCTGCCCAGGTCGTCTCGGCGAGCGGCCGCAGCTCGGAGGAGTGAATCAGCGCCGTCGAGGTGGCGTCCTTGCCCGCGAAGACGTGCTCGGCGTAGCTCAGCTCCGCACCCGGGAACCACTTCGCGCCGGGCATCGAACGATCGGGCAGCACCTCGTCGTAGAGCCGGGACGCGCGCACGCCGAAGAACTCCCAGATCGACTCCCAGAAGGCCCCGAGCTCGTCGACCGACCAGGCCCAGAGCTCGGCATAGCTCTCGAACCGGAGGCCCCGGGTTTCCCCGAGCCAGCGCTCGTAGGCGGCGAGGCGGGAGCTTTCGCAGACGGCCTCGGACGGCGTCCAGAGCGGTGTCGTCACGGTACGAGCGCGAGTGCGCCCTCGAACCCGCCGGCGCGGAGCTTCGCGAGTGCGTCGTTCGCGCGCTCGAGCGGGAAGGCCTCGACCTTCGTGCGCACCGGCACCCTGGGGGCGAGTGCGAGCAGCTCCTCGCCGTCCCGGCGCGTGAGGTTCGCGACCGAGCGGAGAACCCGCTCGCCCCAGAGGATCTCGTAGGGGAAGGAGGGGATGTCGGACATGTGGATGCCGGCGCAGACGACCGTCCCGCCCTTGGCGACGGCCTTCAACGCCGCCGGGACGAGCTCGCCGGCGGGAGCGAAGATGATCGCGGCGTCGAGCTCCTCGGGCGGCGCACCGGCGCCGGCCCATTCTGCGCCGAGCGAGCGCGCGAACCCCTGGACGGCCCTGTCGCCCTCACGCGTCACCGCGAACACGCGGCGTCCCTCCCAGGCTGCGACCTGAGCGACGATATGCGCCGCTGCGCCGAATCCGTACAGGCCGAGCCGCTCGGGGTCACCTGCGAGCCGCAGCGAGCGGTACCCGATCAGGCCCGCGCAGAGGAGCGGTGCGGCTTCGAGGTCGCCGTAGCCCTCCGGGATCGGAAAGCAGAAGCGCTTGTCGGCGACGGCCCACTCGGCGTAGCCGCCGTCGAGGTCGTAGCCGGTGAAGCGGGCCTCGTCGCAGAGGTTCTCTCGGCCCGTCGTGCAGTACCGGCAGGTTCCGTCCGTCCAGCCGAGCCACGGTACGCCCAGCCGCCTCCCGTCCTCGGTCTCACCGACGATCTGGTGGCCGATGACGAGCGGGAGCCTCGGTTGCGTCAGCTCTCCGTCGACGATGTGGAGATCAGTCCTGCAGACGCCGCAGGCGCGCACGCGGAGCAGAACATCTCCCGGCCCGGGTTTCGGGTGCGGGAGCTCGACCGACCGGAGCGGCGTACCGGGCCGCTCGAGCAGCATCGCTCTCATCCGGCCCGTGCCCGGGCGCAGGTGACGACGTTGCGGAGCAGTACCGAGGTCGTCACGGGACCTACGCCGCCCGGGACCGGTGTGATGCCGGCGGCCACGGGCTCGACGGCGTCGGTGTCCACGTCCCCCACCATGCCTTCGTCAGGGTCCTCGTTGGTGCCGACATCGATCACGATCGAGCCGGGCCGCACATGCTCCGCGCCGAGCAGCCGCGCCCGCCCGGCCGCCGCGACGAGGACGTCGGCGCGTCGCGTCACGGACGCGAGGTCGCGGGTGCGGGTGTGGCAGACGGTCACAGTGGCATGCTCGGCTAGGAGCAGGAGCGCGAGCGGCTTACCGACCACGGTCGAGCGCCCGACGACGACCGCTTCGGCGCCGGCGAGCTCTGTCCCCGCATGATGGAGGAGCTCGATCACCGCCTGGGCGGTGGCGGGCGCGAACGCGGGCAGTCCGGCGGCGAGGCGTCCCAGGCTCAGAGGGCTCGAGCCGTCGACGTCCTTCCCGGGCGCGATCCGTTCGCCGGCCTCGGCCAGGGTGAGCGACGGTGGCAGCGGGGTCAGGCAGATGATCCCGTCGATCTCGGGGTCGGCCGACAGGGCCTCGAGCGTCGAGATGACGCCGCCGGCGTCATCGACCCCGAGCCTCGACTCCTGCAGTTCGATCCCGACCGCCGCCGCCGCCTTCACGATCGAGCCGAGGTACCACTCGGTCGCCGGATCCTCGGTCGCCACGACCGCCGCGAGCACGGGGGCGAGCGCAGCGGCCTCGCCTGCCGTCCGTTCACGGATCGCAGCCGCGAGTGCTCGCCCGTCGAGCAACGTCATCTGGCCGTCCGCTTCCGTACCGCGGCGACGATCCGGTCGGCCCTGGCGAGGTCGCGCTCGATCGCGTCGATGGCGGCGTCGAGCTCCGCGAGTAGTCTCGGATCCGTGATCGAGGCTCGGTTGGCGTCGATGTTGACGAGCGCCGAGGAGAGCGCGCCCCGCGCGGCTCCCGCCGCCGCGCCGGCATCGGAGACCACATTCACGTTCGAGCCCGGCACGATTCTCTCGGCCAGGTCGAGCACCTCGGAAGCTGCGACCGCCGTCCGGCGCGGAACGTCGGCGGCGAGCGCGAGCGCGGCCTGGACCCTCGCTGCGCGCTCAGCGATCTCCGCCTCCGTCTCCTTCGGGAGCCGGTACGCGGCGATCACCGCGCTGAACGCCTCGGCGTCTTCGGCAGCGAGCCTGATCGCCTCGCTGCGGATCGTCGTCGCCCGCGCGCGCGCCGCGATCATCGTCTCCTCGTACCCGGCATAGGCCGGCTTGCCGATCGTGAGGTTGCAGACCATCTCGACGAGTGCCGCCGCGATGCCCACCTCGAGCGCCCCGGCCGCGCCGCCCCCGGGTGCGGGCGCAGACGACGCGAGCTCGTCGAGCCAGCCGCCGATCGTCTCGTCCCTCATCTCTCCTCCCTCGTGTACGGCAGGCCGAGAGCGGCGGGAGCACCGAGGCGCCGCCCCGCGCGCCCGGCCGAGATGACCACGAGTGCGATGATCGTCGCGATGTACGGCAGGGAGCTTGTCCAGAGGACGGTCGGGCCGAGGCTGATCTGCCGGGCCTGGAGCTCGGGGGCCAGGGCCTGGAGCGAGCCGAAGAAGTAGGCCCCGACCAGGCAGAGCTCGGGGCGCCAGAACGAGAAGATGACGAGCGCGATCGCGATCCAGCCCGCGCCGCCGGTGATGCCGTTCACCCACTGGGGGGTGATGGCGAGGGTGAAGGTGGCGCCCGCGACCCCGGCCAGAGCTCCGCCGGCGATCGTGTGCACGTACCGGTAGGCGGTGACGTTGATCCCCATCGCGTCGGCGGCTGCGGGCGACTCGCCGACGGCCCTGACGTTGAGACCGTGGCGGGTGCGGGTCAGATACCAGATCAGTACCACCACCAGCGCCCATGAGAGGTAGACGAGGATGTTCTGCCCGAACAGGATCGGACCGACGATCGGCCAGTTCTGCATCGACGAGGGGAAGATCGGGCCGAACTGGTGGGCGGCGGGGGAGTCGGCGAGGTTGAGGTCGTTGCCGAGGTAGGACGACAGGCCGGCGGCGCCGGCGAAGATCGTCAGTGCGAGCCCCGAGACGATCTGGTTCGCGCGCAGCGTGATCACCAGGAATGCGTGAATCGACGCCATCGCCGCGCCGGCGACCATCGCGACGACGATGGCGATCGCGAGCGAGAGCGCGCTTGTTACGTGGACACGCTGCACCGCCCAGAAGCCCATCACTGCTCCGACGAGCATCATCCCCTCGACGCCGAGGTTGAGCACGCCCGAGCGCTCGGCAAGCAGCTCCCCGAGCGCGGCGTAGAGGAGGGGTGTCCCGTAGGCCACCCCCGAGGCGAGCACGACCACGATCAACGAGTTGTTCATGCCGCCTCCGGGGCCGGCGCAACGCCGCTGCGATGGGCGATGCGCACCCGGTAGCGGACGAGCAATTCGCCGCCGAGTGCGGAGAAGAGGATGATCCCCTGGATCACACCCACGAGGCCGGCCGGGAAGTCGGCGCCCTGGAGGGTGTTGCCGGCGTTCTCGAGCCCTCCGATCAGGAACGCGACGAGGCAGGTCGCGAACGGGTTGTAGCGGGCGAGCGCCGCCACCACGATGCCGGTGTAGCCGTAGCCGAGCTTCTGGAGCCCGTTCGGGTCACCGTCCAGCGAGTGGCTGAAGTCGCCGACCTGGCTTGCGCCTCCCAGGCCGGCGATCGCCCCCGAGATCGCCATCACGGCGAGGATCTTGCGGCGGATGCGTACGCCGCCGTACCGTGCCGCCCGCTCGGAGTCGCCCAACACCTGCACCTCGAAGCCGAAGCGCGTTCGCCGGTAGAGGACCCAGAGCACGACCGCCGTGCCGAGGCCGAGGAGCAGGCCGAGCGGGACCGTGATTCCGCCCTGGAGATCGATCGTCCACGAGGGCCACACCGCCGAGGCCGGCAGCGGCTTGCCGGTCGGGAAGACCGTGGCGTTGAAGCCCGTGGTCTGCCGCCAGTACGACTCGCTCTCGAAGATCAGGTACGTGATCAGGTACCCCGCGACGTAGTTCAGCATCAGCGAGGTGATGATCTCGTTCGTCCGGAAGAACGCCCTCAGCACGCCGGGGATCAGCGCCCACAGCGCACCGCCGAGGCAGCCTGCGACGACCATCGCCGTGATCGCGAGCCATGACGTGCCGCCTCCGTCGCCGAGGTAGATGCCGGCCGCGGCTGCGAAGGTCGCGCCCAGGTACAGCTGCCCCTCGGCGCCGATGTTGAAGAGGCGCATCCGGAACGCGGCAGCCGCCGCGAGACCGGTGAACATGAGCGGCGTCGTCGTGATCAGCGTCTGGCTGAGGGCGCCGGTCTGCAGGAACGCGGCGTCGAACAGCTGGCGGTATGTGCTGATCGGGTTGTGGCCGGTGACGAGGAGCACGACCCCGGCGATGACGAACGCGACGACGAGCGAGCCGGCGGGGACCGCGAGCGTGAGCCAGCGCGGCTGGTCGAGTCGCCGCTCGAAGCGAACGCGCACCTCTCGCTCAGCCGCTGGGACCCATCGGAGCGGCAACCATACCGCGGCGAAACTGCGATCATCGCGGGGTGGCGACGGTCGATCTCGAGCGGAGGCTGGCGGTCGCCCGCGGTGACGAGCCGGCCGACGTCGTCGTTCGCTCGGGCCGCGTGCTCTGCGTCTTCACGCGCGAATGGCTCGAGGTCGACGTCGCGATCGTCGACGGCGTCGTAGCCGGACTCGGGTCGTACGAGGGACGCGAGACGCTCGATGCCGCGGGTCGCTGGCTCGTGCCCGGATTCGTGGACCCGCACCTCCACATCGAGTCGTCGAAGCTGCTCATCGACGAGTTCGCGCGCCTCGTGCTTCCCCTCGGGACGACGGCGATCGTGGCCGACCCCCACGAGATCGCCAACGTGCTCGGCACCGACGGCGTCCACTGGCTCTGCGACGCAGCCTCGGGCCTTCCGCTCGACGTCTACTTCATGGCCTCGTCGTGCGTGCCGGCCTCGCAGTTCGAGTCGCCGCGCCGGGAGCTCTCGACGGGAGATCTGGAGGGCCTGCTCAGGCGCACACACGTGCTCGGGCTCGCGGAGATGATGAACTTTCCCGGGGTCGTGTCCGGGGCCCGGGCCGAGCTGGCGAAGCTGGCGCTCGCCCGCCATGTCGACGGGCATGCGCCCGGGGTGTCGGGCAGGCAGCTGAACGCCTACGCCGCCGCCGGGATCGCCTCGGACCACGAGGCTGCAACCGTCGAGGAAGGGCGCGAGCGCCTGAGGGCCGGGCTCTGGCTGCTGATCCGAGAGGCCTCGAGCGCACGCAATCTCAAGGCGTTGCTGCCGCTCGCGCTCGAGTACGGGCCGTACCGGATGGCGTTCTGTACCGACGACCGTGAGCCGGAGCACATCGCCGACGACGGCCACATCAACGCGATCGTGCGAGAGGCGGTAGCGCTCGGGCTTCCGCCCGAGGACGCCGTCGTGATGGCCTCGCTCAACCCGGCGGCCTATCACGGCCTGGATCATCTGGGCGCGATCGCGCCCGGCCGCCGCGCCGACATCCTCGTCCTCTCCGACCTCGAGTCGTTCGTGCCGGATCTCGTGCTCAAGCGCGGCCGGCCGGTGGGAGAGATCGGGGCGGTCGTCGTCCCCGACTGGGTGAAACGCACTGTTCACGTCGGGGCGATCGACCGGGGCGCGCTGTCTGTGCCCTGGAGCAGCGGCCGGGCGCGCGTGATCGGGCTCGTGCCCGACCAGATCATCACGGCGGCGCTAGAGGACGACCTGACGGTGGTCGACGGGGCGGCGGTCGCCGATCCTGCCCGCGACCTGGCGAAGGTCGCCGTCTTCGAGCGTCACCTCGAGACCGGGAGGGTGGGGGTCGGATTCGTCCGAGGGTTCGGCCTGCAGCGAGGCGCGCTCGGTTCGACGGTCGCGCACGACGCCCACAATCTGATCGTGGTCGGCGTCGACGACGAGTCGATGCTCACTGCGGTGGCACGGCTGCGCGACCTCGGCGGCGGTCTCGCGGTGACCGACGGCGACCGCGTGCTCGCCGAGCTTGCGCTGCCCGTGGCGGGCCTGCTCTCCGACCGTCCGCTCGACGACGTCCTCCGGTCGAGCCGGGAGGTTGCCGCCGCCGTGCGCTCTCTCGGCGTCACCTTCCCACAGCCGGTGCAGATGCTCGCGTTCCTGTCGCTGTCGGTGATCCCGGCGCTGAAGATCACCGACCGGGGCCTCGTCGACGTCGAGCGATTCGAACTCGTTTCACTCGCCGTCTGACCGTCGTATAGTTGAGCTGAGGATGGCCGTTGCAGAGCAAGCGGTTCCCGTCCCGGCGGCGGGCCTGGCCCAGCCCGAGCGCCCTGCCGTGCCGGCGTCGATCGTGCCTCTCGCGGGGATCCCGTTCGTCACCGCGATCCTCGTCGCGCTCGTCGTCTCGATTCAGGGGAACTGGAGCTGGGCGCTCGACTTCTTCCACGTCGTCGGAGGCGGACTCTGGACCGGGGTCGACCTCTTCATGGGCTTCGTGATCGGCCCGATCATGCGCAAGCTCTCGATTCCCGCCCGTATCGAGCTCACAACCCGGTTGATGCCGAAGATGCTGCTGATCATGCCGACCCTCGTCACGATGACCCTGGCATCCGGGTTCCAGCTCGCGCGCCTGAACGGGATGCTCGACACGTCGTACTCGCGGCATGCCTGGGTGGTCGTCTCGATGGTCGTGGTGGCGGTCATGGCGATCACCGCGCTCGGGCTCCTGCAGCCGGCGAACATCGCAGTGCTGTTCGAGCTGCGCAAGCCGCAGCCGGACCCGGCGATCATCGGCGGCCTCATGCGCCGGTTCGTCTACGCCTCCGCCGTGATCGGAGCGATGCAGATCGCGACCCTGATCATCATGACGAGGCTCGCGAGCTGATGGCCGCGGTCGAGGCGTCTCCGGTCGCTCCGGCGCCGGGGCTGAAGGTGACCGAGCTCGGGATGGTTTCCATTGCCCTCGTCGCCGCGGGCGTGATCTACCTGGCCGCCCACTTGCCGAGGCACGCGCCGCTCGCCCCCGCCCTCGGGTTGCTCGCCGCCGCCGTGCTCGTCCTCGCGGTGAACGCGGTCCTGCTGGCCCGCCAGCCGCGCTTCGCGTGGTGGCGCTTCCGGCAGGTGTTCGGCTGGATGCTGCTCGTCTACGTCGTGGTTGCCGGGATGATCGAGTATGCGTTCGTGTACGACCACACCCGGGGAGCCGTGCTGGCGGTGATGACCTGCCTGCTCGCTACGTTCACCGTGAACGTGCCGCTGATCTCCGGCTACACGGTCGCCCGGTACGAGCAGCGCCTCTCGCGCGACTCTTAGACAAGTCCAGCTCGGCGACCGTGCCGCCTTCGACGTGGATGCCGCGTCGCCAGGGCTCGCCGTCCAGCCAGAGCGTGTATTCGCCCTCTGCGAGGTTGTCGTGGACGAGGACGTGCGACGTCGTCTGCCCCGCCGACCGGGTCAGCACCGCTTTGTTCCGTCGTAGGGCGTGCCACGTACGGGAACGCGTCGAGATAGCGGCGTGCAACGGGCTTCACGCCCTGCTCGATCAGCGAGGCTGCCCCGTCGGGCTTGAACGTCTTGTCGACCAGCGGGTAGGTGAGGCCCGCGATCGCCCGCAGCTCCACCGACGCCACGTCGTCGAAGACCCCTCTACCGTTCGGGAAGCCGGCGGGATCGCCGGCCACGAGCCCGATCGGGTTCGGCGTCTTCGCGGGCGGGACTGCGACGTTGAACCCCGGGACGGGGCTTGACGCCGGTCGTTCGTCCGGGTGGCGCATTCGGTTCGATAGTTTCGAGGCGAACCGGAACGCGACGGGCAGCGAATCAGCCGCGTCCGGTTCAGCGAGCGGCGAGGAGATCTACGATGACGAGCCCGCGCTTCACCCGTACCCTCTCCCGGCCGGAGTGGCTCCGCCTCGGGGGCTTCGCCACGGCCGTTGCGGCGCTGCACGTTACGGGCTGGGGGCTCTTCGCCTGGTATTCGAGCCGGTATCCGGCGCTCGCCGGGCTGGGCGTTCTCGCCTACACGTTCGGGCTCCGCCACGCCTTCGATGCCGACCACATCGCGGCGATCGACTCGACGACGCGCAAGATGCTCGCCCAGGGGCGCCGGCCGCTGGGCGTCGGGTTCTTCTTCTCCCTCGGGCACTCGACGATCGTCTTCTCGCTCGCCGCCGGGATCGCGCTCGCCGCCCGAACGATCAAGTCCGAGATCCCGATGTTTCAGAGCTACGGCGGCTACGTCGGCGCGAGCGTGTCAGGCACCTTCCTGTGGATCATCGGGATCCTGAATCTGATCGTCCTGCTCGACATCGTCCGGATCGCAGGGGGGCTACGCCGCGGCGAGTTCGACGCGGAGCGCCTCGAGGGGCGGCTCGACGACCGCGGCCTGATGAGCCGCCTGTTCCTCGGCCGGTTCTTCCGCTTGATCTCGAGATCGTGGCACATGTACCCGCTGGGCGTCCTGTTCGGGCTCGGCTTCGACACGGCTACCGAGGTCGCGCTCCTGGCCCTGGCAGCAGGGGTCGCGAGCCACGCCGTGCCGTTCCTCGCCGTGCTGTCGCTGCCGATCCTCTTCGCCGCCGGCATGTCGCTGATGGACACGGCCGACGGAGCGTTCATGAGCCAGGCGTACGGGTGGGCGTTCTCGAGCCCGGTGCGGAAGATCTACTACAACATCACCGTCACCACGCTGTCGGTGACCGTCGCGCTCGCCGTCGGCTCGGTCGAGCTGCTCCAGGTGCTCTCGATGAAGCTCGGACTCGACTCCGGCTTCTGGGCCTGGCTGAACGGGCTCGACTTCGAGAGGCTCGGCTACGTCGTGGTCGGCATGTTCGTCCTGACCTGGGCCGGGTCGGTGGCGATCTGGAAGGCGCGTCGCATCGACGAGCGCTGGGGCAAGGCTCTGCGGACGAAGTAGCGCCCCGGGCTCTCAGGAGGTCAGCGACTTCGCGTCGGCGCGGGAGAGCCCCGCCGCCAGGAAAAAGGTCCGCATCTTCGGGTCGAGCTTGTCGAGGGTGGCTGAGACCGGGCTCTGGAAAAGCGTCGCGATCGCCAGCGGATCGATGCCGAGAACACGATGGATGTCCGCCGCGCTGCTCTTCTTGTCGAGCATGACCGTCGCCGCCTGGCAGAAGTCGACCTTCTTCCCGTGGTTGTCGAAGCTCAGGATCAGAGCGAAGCTCTTGCCCTGTGCCGTCGTCCACTCTCGGAAGAGCGGCGAGTCGGGATGCATGCCGTCGACCGTGTCGCGAAGCTCATGAAGCTGGGGCCTGAAGTCGTTGACCAGCTGGACGAAGAGGGCTGGCACGAGCGCGAAGAGCGCCGCGAATGCCTGGCCGGAATCCTTCTTGAAGAGCGGGCAGTCGTTCAGCGACTCAGCTTTCGAGCTCGCGTTCAGCTTCTTGGCGATCGTCCTGAACGTCTGCACCTTGGCGTCGAGCGCAACCGCGAGCGCCTTGTCGTGCGCGTCCGGCTTCGGCGGCGTCGCGGCGATCGACGAGGCTTCGAGTGGGGCCCAGGTCACCGTGCAGGTCAGTGCGAAGGCAATAGCGGCAGCTCTCATGCGACCGCCGGCGTCTGGGAGGTGGTCGTCTCCGGCGGCAGGGTAGACCCGCCGTGACCCTGGACGAGCCGGCGGCAGACGGCGATCGCGTTCTCGAAAGCCTGTCGGACGCCGCTGCCTCCGAACCCGCCCGTTCCCCGGCGCCGGAGGTTCGCAGTCGCCTGCTGCATGCACTGCTCGAACGCCTGCTGGGTGGCCCGGTCGACCGGGGCGGCAGGAGTGAACGACGGCAGCTGCATGCCCTTCGGGAGGTGACCCCGGCACGCGACCGCCGCCTGTTGGAGGAAGCGGCTGTTCGAGCTCTCCGACGGCGTCTCGGCACCCTGGTCGCGCATGCAGGCTTCGAAGGCGGTCAGTGACCGCCCGGCGGCGCTGTCCGTCGAGTGCTTCCTCTGGTCGACGATCGCCACGACCACGATCGCGATCACTGCCAGCGGGAGGATCGTCCCGAAGACGATCGCCGCGGTCGAGATCCTCCGAGGCGGCTTCGGGGGCGGCTTCGGCCACCACGCCGGATCCGAGAATTCGGCTGGCATGAATCGATTGTGTCAAGTCGGCCCGTCGTGCGCGAGGGCGCGAGAAGGGGCCCGATCCCGGTCGTCGGTGGCACGGGCCGGTACGTGCCCCTGCGCGGAGACTGCAAGCCCGCAATCTGGTTCTACCTCTGCCGATTCGGGTGAGGTCAGCGTGGCGCCACGATCGCCCGCAGCGCCTGCCGCAGCGATCGCGTTGCCGCGAGCACGGCCGTCGGTTCGTACCCGCAGTGCGCCATGCAGTTGTCGCAACGCGGGTCGTTCCCACGGCCGTACTTCGACCAGTCTGTCGTCGCGATCAGCTCTTTGTAGCTGGCCGCGTATCCGTCGGACATCAGATAGCACGGCCGCTGCCAGCCGAAGACCGAGTAGCTCGGGATCCCCCAGGGCGTGCACTGGAAGTCGACCTTTCCCTCGAGGAAGTCGAGGAAGAGCGGGGTGTGGTTGAGCCGCCAGCGCTTGCGACGTCCGCCTGCGAACGCCTCGCCGAACAGCCTGCGGGCCTGGGAGACGCCGGGGAAGTGCTCCTGGTCAGGGGCCTTCTCGTAGGCGTAGGCGGGTGAGAGCATCATCTGGTCGACCTTCAGCTCGTCGTTCAGGAAATCGAGCACGTCCCGGACCGTCTTCGGCGTGTCGGTCGTGAGGAACGTCGTGTTGGTGTTGACCCGGAAGCCGCGCCCCTGAGCCTCGCGGATCGCCTCGACGGCCTTGTCGAACGTCCCTTCACGCTCGACGAACTGGTCGTGTCGCTCGCGCATCCCGTCCAGATGCACAACCCAGGCGAAGTACGGCGAGGGCTCGAACAGATCGAGCTTGCGCTTCATCAGGATCCCGTTGGTGCAGAGGTAGACGAACTTCTTCCGGGTGATCAGCTCCCTGGTGAGCACGTGCACCTCGGGATGGACGAGGGGCTCGCCGCCTGCGATCGAGACCATCGGCGCACCCGACTCCTCGATCGCCGCGAGCGCCGTCTCGACCGGCATCCGCTGGCGCAGGATGTGCTCCGGGTACTGGATCTTCCCGCAGAAGGAGCAGGCGAGGTTGCACTGGAAGAGCGGCTCGAGCTCGACGAGCAAGGGGAACTTGTCCTCGCGCCGCAAGCGCTGCCTCACGAGATAGCGCCCCACGGCGAGGCTCTGTCTGAGCGGCACACTCATGCCGTCGTCAGCTCCCTGGGGAGGCGGAAGCGGAGCGACTCGACAGTCTGGGTGCGCTCCTCGACGTCGACCGGTCCGAGCGCGGCGAGGGCGGCGACCAGCCGGTGCACGATCCGCTCGGGCGCCGAGGCGCCGGCGGTGATGCCCACTGTGGTGGCGCCCGCGAGCCAGGCGACGTCGACGTCGGTCTCGTCGTCGACGAGGTAGGCGCGGGCCCCTTCGCGTCGGGCGACCTCGACGAGGCGCTTGGAGTTGGACGAGCTCTCCGACCCTGCGACGAGCACCACGTCCGATTCGCGCGCCACGGCGCGGACGGCGTTCTGACGGTTCGAGGTCGCATAGCAGATGTCCTCGGAGGCCGGGCCGCGCAGCGCCGGGAACCGCTCACGCAGCCGCGCGACGATCTCGTCGGTCTCGTCGACGGCGAGCGTGGTCTGCGTGAGGTAGCCGACCCGCTCGGGATCGTCGGCCTCTACCCGCGCGGCGGCCTCGACGTCCTCGACGACGCAAATCGCGTCGGCGGCCTCGCCCCGAGTCCCCTCGACCTCCTCGTGCGCTTCGTGGCCGATCAGGAAGATCGTCCGGCCCTCCGTCGCGAACCTTCGCGCCTCGGCATGGACCTTCGAGACGAGGGGGCACGTGGCGTCGATCACGCCGAGCCGGCGCGAGGCAGCATCTGCCCGTACGGCCGGCGAGACGCCGTGGGCCGAGAAGACGACCGTGGCCCCGTCGGGCACTGCGTCGAGCTCGTCCACGAACACCGCCCCTCGCGCCTCGAGGTCGTTGACGACGTGCTCGTTGTGGACGATCTGCTTGCGCACGTAGACGGGGGCGCCGCGCTGGGCGAGCACGAGCTCGACGATGTCGATCGCCCGTTCGACCCCCGCGCAGAACGAGCGTGGGCCTGCTAGGAGCAGCGTTCTCGGGCCTACGGCCGCCGCCCACTCGGCGAGCGCTCCGCTCGTCCGGCGCAGGCTCCGGAGGGCGCGGGGGCCTGCGATCGTCATCCGCGGATCGGCGAGCGACCTCCCCGCGGCGTCGGCGACCACGCGAACGACTGCGAGCGGCCGGCCGGCTGCTCCGGCTGCAAGCCACGCCGACTCCATATCGACCGCGAGCGCCGACCCCGCGCGCTCCCGGCGCTCGGCGGGTCCGAGCATCCGTGTGGTCGAGGCGAGCGCGCCGACGTGGACCCGTAGGCCGCGGCGGCGGAGAGCGGCCGCGAGCAGCGGGCTTCCCGGAACGGCGGTCCGCGCGCCGTCCTCGCCGACTAGCTCGCTGGCGCAGAGGACGTCGCCGGCGCGAAGCGACGGGTCGACGCCTGCGCACAGCCCGGCCACCGCGAGGGCAGGCGCGCCATGCGCCAGCGCCCGGGCTGCGGCGATCCGCGCCCGATCGGGCCCCATACCGGTGCGCAGGACCGACGATCCCGCCGGGTCGCCGAGCGCGAGCCGCTCGATGCGAAGCGGAGCCAGGACGAGGAGCGAGTCAGGCATCGCGACCTGCGAGAACGCGCCCGAGCGCCATCACCGGGAACACGTCCCGGTAGAGGTGATAGTTGAGATAGAAGTCGCCCGGAAAGCCGGTGCCCGTGTAGTAGGGCTCGTCCCAGCCGCCGTCGGGACGTTGGTTCTCGACGAGCCAGGCGACCGCCCGCGCCGCTGTCCTTCCGCTGCGTGCACCGCCCGCCGCCAGGCCGAGCAGCGCCCAGGCCGTCTGCGACGCCGTGGAGGCGCCGCGTCCAATCCAGGAACGATCGCGATACGAGCGGAGGTCCTCCCCGAATCCACCGCTGGGATTCTGCACGCGCTGGAGCCACCCGACCGCCGCACGCGTGCTCTCATGGGTCTCGAGCCCGCAGGCGGCGAGCGCCGGGAGGACGGAGGCGGTTCCGTAGACGTAGTTGGCTCCCCAGCGACCGAACCAGGAGCCGTCGCGCTCCTGGCGGTCGAGCAACCAGCCGAGGGCGCGGATCGCAGGGCGCTCGGTTGCCCGCCCGGCGTCGGCGAGCGTTTCGAGGACATGGGCTGTGACGTCGGCGCTCGGGGGGTCGGTGACCGCGCCAAAGTCGCAAAACGCCAGCTTCGAGCACAGGCTGCTCTCGTTGTCGACGTCGAACGCGCCGAAGCCGCCCGAACGACTCTGCATCCCGACCATCCACGTGAGACCGCGCTCCGCGGCTCCTTCCGAGTCGTGTCCGGCTCGGCGGAGCGCGAGCACCACGAGGGCGGTGTCGTCGACGTCCGGGTAACTGTCGTTGGCGAACTCGAACGGGAAGCCTCCCGGCTCGAGCCCCGGTCGACGTACCGCCCAGTCTCCTCGGGTCGAGACCTCCTGCGCTGTGAGCCACTCGCATGCACGAACGATCGCCGGGTCGCGTCGGTCGACTCCGGCGTCGAGTAGGGCGATGACCGAGAGCGCCGTGTCCCAGACCGGTGACTGGCAGGCCTCGAGTCGGCGCCCATGCTCGTCCTCGATCGTGAAGGTGTCGAGGCCGTGGAGCGCGCGGACGAGCACCGGATGGTCGAGCCCGTACCCGAGGACCTTCAGGGCGATGATCGACCACACCCACGGCGGCTGGATCCCGCCCCACGAGCCGTCTCGCTCCTGCCGATCGACGATCCAACGCTCGGCGGTCGCGAGCGCCCGCCGCCGCAACGGCCGAGCGGGTCGGCGCCCGTAGAGGTGACAGGCGCGGTCGAGCAGTTCGAACGCACGGCCCCACGCGTCATCGGGCGGGGCAGGTGCACGTCCTGGTCCTCGCAGCTCGTCGATCACGAACGAAGCCGCCGTCTGCGGCCTGACTGCGGTGACGACCGACAGGGCGACGATCGTCTGGCGGGCCCAGCAGCCGAAGGAGTAGATCGAGAGCGGCGCCCGCACCGGCAGCAGGATCTGCTCCGGCGGGAGCGTCGGGACGCTGCTCCACGACCAGAGCCCCAGCAGCGACAGCCACATCCGCGTGAACACGCGGGTGCCTTCGACGCCGCCGGCGTCTCTCACGAATGCGGCGGCACGCCGCATGTGAGCGGCGTCGGCAGGATCACCGGCGAGGCGGAGTGCCACATACGCCTCGACCGAGGTCGAGAGGTCACCGGGCCCACCGTAGTACGTGGCCCACGAGCCGTCGGGCCTCTGCCGACCGCGGATCCAGGTTGCGCTCGCCGCTGCCTGAGCAGGAGCCAGCCCGCCGAGAAAGGTGCGGAGGAACAGATCCTCGGCGTCGATGGTCACGTTCGTCTCGAGCTCGCCCTTCCACCAGCCATGGGGGCTCTGCAGGTCCAGCAGGTGGCGGGTCGCGCGCGCTAGAGCCTCCTGGGCGGCGTCGATCTGCCTGTCTGCGGTGATGGTCATGCCGCTGCCTCGCCGATTGCGAGCTCGGCTGCGCGCACGCCGCTGCGCACGGCGCTCTCCATCGTCGCGGGCCAGCCGGTATCGGTCCACGATCCTGCAAGGTAGAGCCCGGGCACGGCTGTGCGCGCTCCGGGTCGCAGCCGGCCCGTCCCCGGCGCCGCGCGGAACGTGGCCCGTGGCTCGTGGGTGGCCGCGAAATCGATGACCTCGGCCTCGCGGGCACGCGGCAGCAGCCGCGCCAGCGCCGGCAGGAAACGGCTCTGCAGCTCGGCGACCGAGACGCCGATCTCGTCGACTGCGTGAGACAGCGAGATCGCGACGAGCTGACCTTCGCGGGCGCCGGAGGCGTCCGTGCGGTCGAAGATCCATTGCACAGGGGAGTCGAGTGCCGCTGCCAGGGGCTGCTCGAGGACAGGGCGGTCGTAATGCACGTGCAGGTTGACGATCGGGCTCGTGCCGAGCGCGGCGAGGGCGTCGGCGTCGACGGCACCCTCGGGGGCGACCGAGGCCACCGAATCGTGCGGAAGGGCGAGGATGACCGCGTCCGCCTCCTCCGTCCCCGAGTCGAGGACGACGTGCCCGTCCGAGCTCACCGACTCGACCGGGGTGGAGGTCAGCACCGTTCCTCCAGAGGCTTCGATCGCCGCTGCCGCCGGCTCGGCATGCAGGCGGCGGAACGGCACCGCTGGAACCCCGATGTCCGACGCGTCGGCCGCGTCGAGAAGCCCGGTGCGGAAGACCTTGACGGCTACGGCGAGCGAGGCCTGATCCGCGGGCAGGTTCAGGGTAGGCAGCGCGATCAGGTTCCAGAGCGCGGCGATCGCGTTCTCGGACTGGCCCTGGCCGCGCAGCCAGTCGGCGAAGGTCTGGCCGTCGAGGGCCGGGTCGCCGGAGTTGAGCTTCCCGAGTGCCTGCGCGGCTCGGGCTGCGGCCAGCCGCTCACGCAGGGCAAGGGGCGAGTAACGGAGCAGGGTGGCGGCGAGGTGGAACGGCGGGCGGAGCCCCGAGCGTGATAGGAGTGCCGGCGGCCTGTCCTCGCGAAGCACCGGCACGTGCAGCCGCCGCTGGAGCGGGAGCAGGTGATCTGCGCCGATCCGGCGCAGGAACTCGAGGTAGGCGGTGCAGCACCGCAGCGCGACGTGCTGCCCGTTGTCCAACTCGAGCCCGTTTCGCTCGAACGAGAAGGTTGCGCCGCCGAGCCGGGAGCGTGCCTCGTACAGGGTCACCTCGGCGCCCGCGTCTGCGCATGAGAGGGCTGCGGCCAGGCCGGCAAGCCCCCCGCCTACGACGGCGACCCTCATGTGCCCGAGAGGCTCCGCGCCAGAACGAGGCCCTTTTCCCACCGGCGTAGCGAGAGCCGACCCCGAAGGACGAGCGTCGGCTCGGCCGCGATCCGCTCGAGCAGACGCCGGTAGGAGCCCGCCATGGCGAGGACGCACGAGGCGCTCCGCCGGTCGAGCAGCGGTACGAGGTCGAGTCCTACGTGCAGGCGGCCGAGGCCGCGCTGGGCCTCGAAGGCGATCGCGAGCTCGAGCGGGCCGAAAAAGGCGCCGTTCCGGATGTCGCAGCCGAACCGGTCGAGATCATCCCGCGGCAGGTAGACCCGGCCGTTTGCGGCGTCCTCGCCGACGTCGCGGAGGATGTTTCCGATCTGGAGCGCGATCCCGAGCTCGTCGGCGAGCCGGCTGCCCGCCTCCCGGTCGGAGCAGTCGAACACGCCGAGCGAGAGTCGCCCGATCGAGCCGGCGACCCGTCGGCAGTACTGCTCGAGCTCGACGAACGATGCGTACTCGGTGCCTTCCGCGTCCATGGCCGCGCCGTCCAGGAGCTCGCCGAACGCATCGAGCGGGATCGGGAAGCGCTCCGCTGCGTCGGCGACGGCGGTGAGCACGGGTTCCACAGCCTGGTCCAGACGGCCCAGACCCTCCCGGATTCGCGCGAGCTCGTCGAGCTTGTCCGCCGCAGGAAGGTTCCCGTCGGCGACGTCGTCGATCCGGCGGGAGAGGGCATAGATGGCGAACAAGGCGTTGCGCCGGTCGGTCGGCATGAGGCGCATCCCGGCGTAGAAGCTCGAGCCCGAGTTACGGGCGACCCGGCGGCAATGCTCGTAGGCGAGCGCCGCCGAGCTCATCGGCCCTTGCGGAGATAGGTCGCGAGGGTCGTCCATCCCCGCCGCGCGCGGCTTGCCTTCGGGGCGCCCGCCAGGACGTCGTAGTCGACCCTGTCGATCGCATCGAGCGCCGCGCGGCCGCCGCCGACGTAGCCGGCGACGGCGATGCGTGCGCGGCCGCGCAGCCGTCCGACGAGCGGCGCCCCGTCATCGAGCAGGCCTCGAGCTCTCGCAACCTCGAAGGCCATCAGGTCCCGGAGCGGGGCGCTCGTCGGCCGAAGACCGAGCTCATCGCGGCCGACTCCGAACCGATCCAGATCCTCGGCCGGGATGTACACCCGGCCGACGGCATGGTCCTCGGCGACGTCCTGCCAGTGCTCTGCGAGCTGGAGCGCCGTGCAGATGCGGTCGGAGAGGGCGATGCGATCAGGCGTTGCAGCCTCGAAGACGTGAAGGACGAGCTCTCCGACCGGGTTGGCCGACAGGTCGCAGTAGGCGAGCAGCTCTTCGTAGGTCCGGTAGGCAACTGTCTGCTGGTCTCGCCGGTTCGCCTCGATCAGCCGGTCGAACGGGCCGCGGGGAAGCTCGAGCTCGCGAACTGTCGGCGCCAGGCGGCGAAGCACCGGGTGAGCCGGCGTCTCGCCGGCGAAGATCCTCGTGACGTCGTCTTCGAAGGCATCGAGCCTGGCGAGACGGTCGCCGTCACCCGCGTCGCCGATCTGGTCGACCATCCGCGCATACCCGTAGATCGCGGTCAGGTGACGCCTGTTGTCGCGCCCGGCGAGAAGCGACGCGACGGAGAAGTTCTCGCCCGGGGCGCGGTCGAACACCTCCTGCGGCCCCGGGAGCTCCTCCGCCTTCACCTGCCTGCTCGGGATTCGCAGGCCTCTACTTGCAGCGTCGGCCATGGCGGCATTGTCGCGGTTTCGGCGCAGGCGGGGCAAGCGGGCCTCGGAGCGAAAGAAAAACGCCCGGTTAACCGGCCCTGAACGCGGCGTCCCTAGCGTGGAGGCCCGATGAGGAGAGTCGTCCGGCAGGCGGGCGTCGTGAGCCTAGCGGCGTCGGCTCTCTGGTTTGCGCTGAGCCTCGGGCCCGGGCCCGCGCACCGGGCCGTGGCGTCCGCCGGCGCCGCCACCGCGACGGGGATCCACAAGATCAAGCACGTCGTGATCGTCATGCAGGAGAATCGCTCGTTCGACGAGTTCTTCGGCACCTTTCCGGGGGCGGACGGGATCCCGATGAAGGACGGCACCCCGACCGTGTGCCTACCGGATCCCTACCAGCACCATTGCGTGCGCCCCTACCACACGGATCTCAGGCGGTTGCCCGGCGGCCCACACGACCATGTCGATGCGGTCAAGGACATCAACGGGGGCAAGATGGACGGGTTCATCATCCAGGCGCACAAGGGCCGGAAGCTCGCCTGCGTCGCGAGCATCCAGGCTCCGACCTGCTCGCTCGCGCCGGCCGACGCGGCCTCGGTGATGGCGTATTACGACGCACGCGAGCTGCCGAGCTACTGGACCTGGGCAAAGGACTTCGTGCTCCAGGACCACATGTTCGAGTCCGACACCTCGTGGAGCCTTCCGGCTCACCTGTACATGGTCTCCGGTTGGTCGGCGCGCTGCTCGAGGAAGGGCGACCCGATGAGCTGCCGACCCGCGGTGCAGGCCCCGGGATCGCCTCCCGACAGCCCCCAGAACCCCACGAACAAGGTTCCGGACTACGCCTGGACCGACCTGACCTATCTGCTTCACAAGCACCACGTGAGCTGGGGGTACTACGTCTTCAACGGCACGCAGCCCGACTGCGACGACAACGCCATGTTCTGCAAGGCGGTGAAGCAGAACGCGAAGACACCGGGGATCTGGAACCCGATGCCCTACTTCGACACGGTTCGCGAGGACCACCAGCTCGGGAACGTCCAGCCGTTCCGGAACTTCCTCGCCCAGGCGAAGGCGGGCACGCTGCCGGCCGTCTCCTGGATCACGCCCACGCAGAAGATCAGCGACCACCCGCCGGCGCTCGTCAGCGACGGCGAGACCTATGTCACGGGCCTGATCGACCGGATCATGCAGAGCCCCGACTGGAGCTCGACCGCCATCTTCCTCGCGTGGGACGATTGGGGCGGCTTCTACGACCACGTGCGGCCGCCGACGGTCGATGCCCAGGGCTACGGACTCCGCGTCCCGGCGCTGCTCATCAGCCCGTATGCCCGGAAGGGCTACATCGACCACCAGACGCTCAGCTTCGACGCGTACCTCAAGTTCATCGAGGACGACTTCCTCGGCGGGCAGCGGCTCGACCCGAAGACCGACGGCCGCCCGGATCCCCGTACCGTGGTGCGCGAAAACGCGAAGATCCTCGGGAACCTCGCCTCCGAGTTCGACTTCTCGCAGCCGCCGCGCAAGCCGGTGCTGCTGCCGATCCACCCGCGCTGGACCTGAGGTCAGCCCGTGTTGCGCAGCGCTGCGGCGATGCCGGCGATCGAGCGGCCGAGGGGAAGCCTGGCGCTCTCGTCGCCCCCGCGGTAGCGGCGGAGCAGCTCGACCTGGATCGCGTTCATCGGGTCGACGTACGGGTTGCGGATCCCGATCGAGCGACGGACGACCGGACTGCGCTCGAGCAGCCGCTCCTCGCCGACGATCGCGAGCACCGCCGAGACCGTCCGGTCGTGCTCGGCGGCGATCCGGTCGAAGAACGCCGTCGGATCGAGTTCCTCGGGAACGAGCTCGAGGTACTCGCCCGCCACCTCGAGGCTCGACTTGGCGAGCGTCATCTCGAGGTTGTCGACGAGCGAGCGAAAGAAGGGCAGCTCGGCATAGAGACGGGCGAGCTCGGGTAGCTCGGCGGCCGCGAACGCGGTGCCGCAGCCGAACCAGGCGGGGAGAAGCGTCCGGTTCTGTGTCCAGCCGAACACCCACGGGATCGCCCGCAGCGACCCGAGGAAGTCGGGTCCGCCGTCGGGGCGGCGGGCGGGCCTCGACCCGAGAGCCAGGAGCTCGAGCTCGTCGACCGGTGTGAACGCACGGAAGAAGTCGACGAAGCCGCGGCTCTCCCAGACGAGAGCGCGGTAGTGCGTCTCGGCCAGGCTCGAGAGCCTGCCGAGCAGCGCCCGCTCCTCCGGGCTCGGGGTGTGACCGACGAGCTCGGGGAATGCGCTCAGCACCGTGCCGGTGAGCGCAGCCTCGAGGTTGCGGTAGGCGATTCCGGGAAGCCCGTACTTGATCGAGATCGTCTCGCCCTGCTCGGTCAGCTTGATTCGCCCCGGGGGATGTCCAGGTGCCTGCCCCAGGATCGCCGCGTGGGTGGGGCCGCCGCCGCGGCCTGCGCTCCCGCCGCGACCATGGAAGATCGTCAGCTCGATCCCGGCCTCGCGCGCGACCTCGGCCAGAGCCTCCTGCGCCCGGTAGATGGCCCACTGGGCGGCGAGGTAGCCGCCGTCCTTGCCCGAGTCCGAGTATCCGACCATCACCTCCAGACGGTTCCCGCGCTCCGCAACGCGCGCCCCGTACCGGACGTCGGCGAGCAGCGACCGCATGGTCTTGGCTGCGGCCTCGAGGTCGGCGATCGTCTCGAAGAGAGGCACGACCGCGACCGGCTCGTCGGTCAGCTCGAGAACGGCAAGGATGTCGGCCGGGCTCTCGGTGGCCGACACGATCACGGTGTCGAGCGCGCGGGCACCGTGCTGCTCGCGGCCACGGGCCACGGCCTCGACGACCGCGTGGGTCCGCGCCGTCGGGTTGCGGACCTCGCTCGAGTGGAGCCTGACATCGAGTTTCGCCACGTGGAAGCCGAAGAGCTCGACGCGGCGCTCGAGCGCCGCCAGCTCTCCGGCAGCGATTCGTTCGCCGCGGTTCGCCTCCAGGCTCCGGCGGATCACGGCCAGGTCGGCCGAGAGCTCCTCCGGGCCCGCGTAGCCGTCGTGGCCGAGCTTCCACCAGATGAACGAGAGCTTCTTGCGGTAGCTCTCGGTCGACATCATCTGGACGATCTCGTTGCGGTAGCCGGTGCACTCTCGCTCGTCGCGGGCGATCGAATCCTCGAGCTCCTGCGACACGCCGACGAGTGACCTGCTCGACGAGAACGCGATCGCGAGCGCCTTGACGTCTGCCTGGTAGCGACGGAGCGCCGCCTCACGCGCCTGTCGCAGCGCCTCGAGGACGGTCTCGCCGCTCACCTCGGGATTGCCGTCGAGGTCGCCGCCGATCCAGCTCCCGAACGAGAGCGGCGAGGTGGCGCCGGGGGCGAAGCGCCGGTAGTCGCGCAGGAGGCGTTCGGCGGCGTCGAACAGGCTCTCCTCGAAGAACCAGAGCCCGTGCCTGATCTCGTCACCGACCCGCGGCCGGTCGTGACGCACCTCGTCGGTCTGCCAGAGGACGGTGATCTCCTCGGCCAGCTCGCTCTCGAGCGCCTCGCGCTCGACTGCCGTCAGCTCGGGGTCGTCGTGGCGCGCCAGCAGGTCGGCGATCCGGACGTGAGCCCGCAGCAGCGTCCTTCGGGTGGCCTCTGTCGGGTGGGCTGTGAGCACGAGCTCGAGCGAGACAGCTTCGAGGCGGTGCCGTACCTCGTCCTCGGGAAGCGCCGAGAGGCGCCCGAACGTCTCGGCGAGCGACTCGCGCGGGGCCGGGGTCTCCTCCGAGTATGCGCGCCGGCGCCTGATCCGATGGTGCTGCTCGGCGGTGTTCGCAAGCTGGAAGTAGAGCCCGAAGGCCCTCAGCATGGTCGCCTGGTCGCGCGGCGGCAGCGCGCGAACCGCCGCTCGCACGGCCGAGGGGTCGCCGACCTCGCGGGCCTGCCGTGCGCTCGCCCGCACGCGTTCCTCGGCGGCAAGGAACTCCTCCCCCTCCTGCTCGACGAGTACCTGCCCGAGCAGCGAGCCGAGCAGGCGCACGTCTCGCCTTAGAGGACCGTACGGCCCGTCCGTCCTGACAGGATCGTTCACAGCCCCATCTTCGCGGCTGCGGGTGGTCGTCGTGTCAGGGACTCGGACTCTTGCCGTGCGGGGCAGAACTATGCTTCCCTGTCCCGCAGGCGCTTTCGGCACGAGCGTCGGCTGTCCTGATGACCGAGTCGATCTCCCACCCGGCGCAGCTTCGCGCGCCTGGGCCGAGGACCCGGGCGCTCCGCCGCCGCGGGGTGCACCGGCTCCTGGTCTCGGCGGGGATCTGGCTCTTCGTGCTCGGGAACCTGGCGGCGATCCTCTGGATCACCCTCTTTTCGGGCGACGGCGACGCGCTCGGCTACCACTGGGACTCCTTCGAAACCATCCTGCTCGGGCTCGGGAGGCTCACGGCCTTCCTCGCCGGGTACGCGGCGCTGATCGAGGTCATGCTGCTCGCGCGGATCCCGTTCCTCGAGCGGCTCGCCGGGTTCGACAGGCTCACGATCTGGCACCGCTGGACCGGCCATGCGGTGATCTACCTCGCCCTCACCCACGTCCTCTGCACGGTGTGGGGCTATGCCAAGCAGGACGGCGTCAGCTGGTTCCAGGAGTACTGGAACTGGCTGACCCTGCCGCAGCCGAGGGCGCCGGGTTCCTTCACGGGCTCGGTGGGGTCCGGGTCGGGGCCTGTGCTCAGCATCAACGGGGGGCCGCCCACCACGTCGCCCTACCCGGGGATCATCACCGCGACCGTCGGCACCTTCCTGCTCGTTGCCGTGCTCGTGACCTCGCTCGTGATCGTCCGCCGCAAGCTCTCGTACGAGTGGTGGTACGCGATCCATTTCACGGCCTACGCCGGGATCGCGCTCGCGTGGTTCCACATGATCCCCGACGGGAACGAGCTGATCGCCGACGTCAACGCTGCGAACTACTGGCGCGCGCTCTTCTTCTTCGCGCTCGCTATCGTCGTCTGGTACCGCCTGCTGCGACCGATCATCAACACGTTCCGGTACGGGATCAAGGTGACCGAGGTAATCAACGAGGGGCCGGAGATCGTGTCGCTGCGCCTGTCGGGCCGCGGGCTCGATCGGCTGGGCACGAAGGCGGGGCAGTTCTACTTCTGGCGCTTCTTCACCAAGGGCTTCTGGTACACACAGCACCCGTTCTCGCTCTCGGAGGCGCCGAAGGGCGACAGGTTTCGGATCACGATCAAGAACCTGGGCGATCACAGCGCGAGGTTCGGCGAGATCCCGGTCGGGACGCGTGTGTTCGCCGAGGGTCCGTTCGGAGTGTTCACCGAGGACAGTCGTACCGAGGACAAGGCCCTGCTGATCGCTGGCGGTATCGGGATCACCCCGGTGAGGGCCCTGCTCGAGGAGATGGACGGGGACGTCATCGCCCTGTACCGCGTCGTCTCGTCGGACGACCTCGTGTTCGCCGACGAGCTCGACGAGATCGCGGAGCGGCGCCATATCAAGGTGAGCTACGTCATCGGGGACCACGCAAGCGGGGAGGGCCGGGACCTGCTCTCGCCCACCCATCTGAGGGAGCTCGTCCCGGATATCGCCGAACGCGACGTCTTCATCTGCGGGCCGACCGGAATGATCGACTCGATCGTGCCGAACCTGCGCCGGGCCAACGTGCCGCGCCAGCACCTACATGTCGAGCGATTCGCCCTGTGAGCTGTCGACGCTGCACTTCGCAAGTCCCTGACCGGGTTTTCCTGCTCTGCGGTGATCGACCGTCTCCCGGCGCGCATCTCCCCGGGCGGCGCTCGTCAACGCCGAGACGCCGTAGTCGCGTCATCGCGTGAACGGCCTGCCGGGGCTCCGGCGTGTCGAGCAGATCATGGGGATGCCGATCGTCGTCGACGTGCGCGACCACTGCCCGGCGGTCCTCCTGGACGGGCTCTTCGACTGGTTCCGGGAGGTGGACGAGCGCTTCAGCACCTACAAGCAGGGCAGCGAGATCAGCCGCCTGAATCGCGGCGAGCTCGCCGTCAGGGATTGTCATCCCGACGTGCGGGCGGTGCTCGCGCGCTGCGACGAGCTGCGTGAGCAGACGGGTGGGTTCTTCGATGCCCGTTACGCCTCGTTGCTCGAGGTCGACCCCTCGGGGCTCGTGAAGGGGTGGTCGGTCGACCGGGGAGGCGAGCTGCTCGAGGCACGCGGCCTACGCAACTACTCCATCAACGCCGGCGGGGACATCCGGATGCGCGGTGCCGCGCTCCCCGACTCCGCCTGGCGAACAGGGATCCAGCATCCCGTGCTGCACGACCGGATCGCGGCTATCGTTGAGGCGAGCGATCTTGCGCTCGCCACCTCCGGGACGTACATCCGCGGCGAGCACATCATCGATCCGCACAGCGGCCGGCCGCCCGCGGGCCTGCTCTCGGTCTCGATCTCCGGCGCCGACCTCGCGACCGCCGACGCGTACGCCACGGCGGCGTTCGCCATGGGCGCGGATGGCGCCGAGTGGACGGCAACGCTGCGTCCCTACGAGGCGTTCACGATCCTGGCCGACGGCTCGTCGCTCTCGACCCCCGGCTTCCCACTCGTTCCGCCGGACGGCTAGACGTCGCGACGGAGGCTCTTGACGCGATACATCGCGCGGTCGGCGGCAGCCAGCAGGTCTTCCTCGCTCTCGAACCTGACCTCGTCGATCGCGACCACGCCGATGCTGGCCGCGACCTCGACTCTCACGTCGCCCGCGGTCACCGTCATCGAGCGAAGCGTGTCGGCCGTCTCGGCTGCGATCTCACTCGCCTGCCGCGGGGTGACGTTGAGCACCAGCGCCGCGAACTCGTCGCCGCCGAGGCGCCCGATCACGTCCGTGGCGCGGAGCCGGCGCCTGAGGACATCGGCGGTCATGCGGAGAACCTGATCGCCCGCCAGGTGGCCTGCGGTGTCGTTCACCAGCTTGAAGTTGTCGAGGTCGAGCAGTACGAGCGCGCCGTACTCGCCCTTTCGGTCCATCCGCCGCAACTCGCGGCGGAGCCCTTCCATGAAGCCGCGCCGGTTGAGAAGCCCGGTCAGGGAGTCGTGGTCGGCGAGGCGGCGCAGCTCGCGCTCGGTCTGCTTCCGGTCGCCGATGTCCTCGACCTGCAGCACGACGAAAGCGGGCTCGCCGCTTGCTCCCCGGACGAGTCTCGTGCTCGCAGCGATCCAGAGCGAGGTTCCGTCGGCGCGGAGGTACCTGGCCTCGCTTCGGGTCTCTTCGGTCTCGTCGACCCGGACCATCGCGTCGCCGGGAACGGTGAGGTCGGCGAGGTTCAAGCCCAGCAGCTCCTCCTCGGTGTAGCCGAGCAACCGGCAGAACGAGGCGTTCACCTGCAGCCACTCGCCCGTGGGCCTGACGAGCGCCGTCCCGACGGGGGCGTACTCGAAGGCAAGGCGGAACCGATCATCCGTGCTGCTGTCCCGATCTTCGACTCTCGTGAGAGCTGCCGGAGCGGGTGAGGCCTGGGCGGAGGCGGGTTCCATCACCAGGTGGGGACGGGCGAGCGGACCGGTTTCCTACCCGGCGTCGAGCGATCCTTGCGTGTCGCGGCGCCCCTGATCTCACGCGCGAGCAGCTCGTCCATTGCATCGACCCAGGTTTCGTCGATCGGCCCCGGTGTGGCCGCAGCTGCCACTGTGGCCGCAGCTGCGACGGCGATCGCCGGAGCAGGCGCCGGCCGCTCTCCGTGGTTCGTCCCCATCGATGTGGTTGTCGGCAATTCCGCCCCCAGCCTGAAGAGAGGCGCGCCGTTCGGGGCCGGCCGCGTTAGGGTTCTCCGCGTGCCCCGTCACCGGTACCTGATCGTAGGCGGAGGGATGACGGCAGACGCCGCCTGCAGGGGGATCCGCGACCACGATTCCGAAGGCTCGATCGGACTGATCGGCGACGAGCCTCACCCGCCTTACAGTCGTCCGCCGCTCTCGAAGGGGCTCTGGCACGGGACGGCGGAGGAGTCGATCTGGCGCGGCACGGCCGACCTCGGGGTGGAGCTCCACCTCGGCACTCGTGCTGCCGCAATCGACCGGGCTGCGCGCACGGTCAGTGACTCGGCGGGCCGGACCTTCGAGTACGAGCAGTTGCTGCTCGCCACCGGAGGCCGTCCGCGGCGCGCCGCGTGGGACACGGGAGACGACGTCGTCTACTTTCGCACCGTTGACGACTACCGGCGCCTCAGGAAGCTCGCCGACGCCGGAGCGCGGTTCGTCGTGCTCGGGGGCGGCTTCATCGGCTCGGAGATCGCCGCCGCGCTCACGTCCGAGGGCTGCGCAGTCCAGCTGCTCTTCCCCGAGCCGGGGATCGGAGCCCGCCTGTTTCCGGCCGAGATGGCTCTGTCGGTCAACGAGCTGTATCGGGCCCACGGCGTGGAGGTGCTACCGGGTGAGCTCGTCTCGGGTGTCGAGTCGAGCGACGGCCCGCTGGCGGTCTCGCTCGAGACCGGTGGAATGCTCGAGACGGACGCGGTGGTCGCGGGCCTCGGCATCGCTCCCGACACCGAGCTCGCCGAAGCGTCCGGGCTCGCGGTTTCAGACGGCATCGTGGTCGACGAGTACGGCCGGGCGGGAGACACGGGTGATGTCTGGGCTGCGGGAGACGTGGCCAGGTTTCCGGCCAAAGTCCTCGGAACCGACATCCGCGTCGAGCACGAGGATCAGGCCAACAGCCACGGTCGGGCCGTGGGCGCCAACATGGCGGGGGCGGGCCTTCCGTACGACCACTTGCCGTTCTTCTACTCCGACCTCTTCGAGCTCGGCTACGAGGCGGTCGGCGAGGTCGACTCGCGGCGCGAGACGGAAGCGGTCTGGGTCGAGCCCTACAGGAAAGGGGTTGTCGCCTACCTCGACGGCGGACGGCGACCCCGCGGCTTCCTGCTCGTCGACACGTGGGGGAAGGTCGATGCCGCAACCGGCCTGATCGAGGCCGCCGATCCCGTGACCGAGCAGATGCTGGAGGAGCTTCTGGAGTAGTACGGCCGTCCGAGCCGGTGCTACCTTGGTCGCGGATGAGCCAGGACGGTCTGCCTGCAACTGCGATCTGCCCGGGATGCGGCACGATGGTGGTTCTGCCGGCCGAGCCCCTCCTTCCCGACTCTCCGCCCGCGATTTGCATCACCTGCGACGCCGAGGTACCCGACTATCGGCGCGAGTCGTACACGGCTTCCGCAGGCCTCCTGGCGGGCCAGGCCTACGAAGCCCCGCAGGCTCCGGTGGACACCACACCGGTCGAGGAGCGGCGCTATTCGCGCGGGAGCCTCTTCCGGTCGCTCGGGGGGATGCTCGCTGAGCGCGGCGCCGAGGCCGTCGAAGACGCGAAGCAGCGGTTCACCGGCTGAGCAGGGCTCGTCGCCGTCGGCCGGCCGATCGAGGACGACGTCGAAGCACAGCCCGGCCTGCCGACTACTCTATGCGCGTGTCTGCCCTGACCCGCCCGGCCGGACTGGTGGCGCTCGGTAATCCGGGCTCGGGAACGAGGGCGCCTTCTGCGAGGCGCTTGCGGTGAGGATCCGCAGCGACGTCGCGGCCGCGCTCGAGCTGCCGGCCGAGGAGCTTCGCATGCTCGAGCAGAAGGCCCGCGGCGGGATCACGATCACCGCGCGTGTCTGATCGGCTTCGCGCCGGGCCCGCGCGCGGTCCCGACCCTTTCGACGATGTCTCGCTCGAGCTGTTGCGGCTCCGACGGGGCGCGAAATGGACGAAGTACCCCGCCGACGTGCTCCCCGCGTGGGTGGCGGAGATGGACTTCGCGCTGGCGCTCCCGATCAGGGAGACCCTGCTTGCCGCGGTCTCCCGGGACGACACCGGTTACCCCGACCTCGAAGGGCTCGGCACCTCGTTCGCAGCGTTCGCGCGGTTGCATTTCGGCTGGGAGGTCGAACCGGGCCGCGTGCGGCTCGTCGCCGATGTGATGTCGGCGGTCGCAGAGCTCCTGCGCGCAACGACCGAGCCGGGCGACGGCGTGATCGTCAACCCGCCCGTCTATCCGCCGTTCTTCTCCGTGACCGAGGATGTCGGTCGGCGGGTGGTCGAGGTGCCGCTCGCGACCTCGGGCGGGGGCTGGCAGCTCGACCTCGACGGAATCGAGCGGGCCTTCAGGGACGGCGCGCGAGCCTATCTCATGTGCCATCCGCACAACCCCGTCGGACGGCCGGTGCTTCGCAAGGAGCTCGAGGCGGTCGCAGAGCTCTCGGCGCGGTACGAGGCAGTCGTGATCTCCGACGAGGTGCACGCGCCGATGGCGATGCCCGGTGTCGAGCACAGGCCGTATCTCTCCCTGGAGGGAGCTGCGGCCGAGTTCGGCGCGGTGGTGACGTCCGCCTCGAAGGCCTGGAACATCGCGGGGCTGAAGTGCGCCCTGATCGTCTCCGGCTCCGGCCGTGTCGAGGCGTTGCTCGGGGAAAGGCTTCCGGAGCATCTCGGGTACCACACGGGGCATTTCGGCGTCCTCGCCTCGCTGGCGGCGTTCGATCACGGGCGGGAGTGGCTCGACGCTCTCGTCCGGCATCTCGACTCGAATCGGCGGCTGCTCTCGGAGTTGCTCGCGGACCGGCTGCCAGAGGTCGGCTACGTCCAGCCGGGCGCGGGCTTCCTGGCCTGGCTCGACTGTCGCGCCCTCGAACTCGGAGACGATCCCGCCGAGGTGTTCCTCGAGCGTGGGCGACTGGCGCTCAGCAGCGGGCCGACGTTCGGGGAGCAAGGCCGCGGCTTCGCGCGGCTGAACTTCGGCACGTCGAGCGCCCTCCTCGAGGAGGCCGTGGAGCGCATGGCCGCCTCGCTGGTCTGAGCTTTGGAGCCGCACTCAATCCTCGGGGATCCCGCGGGAGCCGAAGAGCGCCACGAAGGAGCCACCGAGGAGGACGGCGCCCGCGACGAGGAGCCCTACGTGGAGTGCGTGCCCGAACGCGGTCGTGGCCGCGTCGAGGATCTTGCCGAGCACGCCCGGGTTGGCCGCCACGACCGGATTGGCCAGGATCGCCAGCCCGGCATTGGCCGGGAGGCCGCCATGGGTAACCGCGTGCACAACGATCGTCTGGAGATCGGCCGGAACGCCGAGGCCGCCGAGCTTCGTGGTGAGCTCGTCGACCAGGCGGCCGTTGATCACCGCGCCGAGGATCGCCACCGCGAGCACGCCCCCCAGCTCGCGGCTCGTGTTCACGGTCGAAGCAGCCATCCCGGACCGCTCGGCCGGCACGATCGCGAGCACCGACGCAGTAACCGCGACGAGCGCCATTCCGAGTCCGAGTCCGACCACCGCGAGCGCGACTGCGAGCCCTCCGAGCCCGACACTCGGTGAGAGGATCGCGTCGACGGCGAAGATGCCGCCCGCCGAGACGAGGCAACCGATCACCATCGGCGCCCGGGGGCCGCGCGCCGCCGTCCACGCTCCCGCCGCCCATCCCGCCACGACCATGGCAACAGCCATAGCAACGAACTGGAGCGCGATCTTCCCGCCCGAGAACTTCGCTTCGATCTGGAGGTACAGGGCGGTGAAGAAGAAGACCGCGAAG
>Ga0335081_10001690_pt1 | contig 35074 bp, 32 predicted proteins | sample Lox_Sample_35_FD_206713 | JGI IMG/M metagenome (GOLD analysis project Ga0335081, IMG submission 206713) | Soil microbial communities from Loxahatchee National Wildlife Refuge, Florida, United States - Lox_Sample_3.5 | ecosystem: Environmental > Terrestrial > Soil > Wetlands | place: USA...
AACTCGCCGCGGCATTACCGCGATCTGGGGCCTTCCGGCATTGTCGCCACACACGTGCAGACGCACAGCCGTGGCAGGGGGGCGGATTTGACATGGCGCGGCCGGCGGACGCGGGCAGACCCGACGCGGATACGGCCGATGGCAATGAGCCAGACCCAGGGCGAAAAGGTAATATTGACCGAGAACGAGGTGCCGCATAACGCCAAGCTGAGCAATGTAATGCTGAACACGCCGCGAACGGCCCAGCTGCAGTCCCTCGGCGGTGGCGTTTCTTTCCCGATGTTCGCTTCGGTGCCTACAGGTCCGGCGCCGTCGGCTCGGGACGCCGGGCCGGGGCCCGCTGAGCGGACGGCCGGAACGGATAGATCAGCAGCTTGTGATGCCCGAGCCGGTACACGTAGGCGAGGAACAGGTGCAGCTCGCTCAGCGCGTCGCTTTCCAGCCGGCTTACCAGCCGCGGCAGGTCGTCATCGGTGTACTTGCGTATGTGCTGCGTGGAGGGGTGCATGCGGAGGGCTCCCCGCAGCCGGGCCGGGGTGGTGTCCAGGCTGATCAGCCGCACGATGCCGATCTTGTGCGTAATGGACTCCTGCCAGCGGCCCAGGTCGGCCCGCGCCTGGCCGTCCTTGAGCCCGCCTCGCACCTGATCGTAGTAATACGTTACGGCGTCGGCTATCCACTGCGGTTTCGCCGACGCCGCCCTGAGCCTGGTATCGCACCAGTCCTGCATGTCGTCGCCCATCCGGTCGTACAAGCGGCTGAGCGGGAGCGTCAGCATGACGGCGGGGAGCGTCCTACCTGATGACAGTCGGTCACCCAGGGGAGGCAACTTGCTGAACCACAGCCCGCCTGACACGATGATCCCGGCATAGGCGCTGGCGATGTGGTGGCTGGCGGCGACGATGAGCAGGCCTACGCCGGTGGACGTGATGGCCGCGGCCAGCACGATGAAGAAGGCCCAGAACCTGGCGCGAGGCCCGAATGGGGGCCCGACTCCCCGGCAGCGCAGCCGCAGGAACCCGTAGGCCAGAATCAGCGACAGGGTGAATGTTCCGGCAGCACCCGCCAACCAGTCAGGCATGCCAAGCCCCCTCGCCTCATGCCGGTGCCAGCACAGACAGTAGCAGCCCCTGAGAAATATCGTTGCAGGTGATTGGTGATCTGGCTGAGCTTTAAACGCCTCTACGTCCATTTGGGGTCATTCATCGTGTGCGCGGACGTCACAGAAAGCCCCAGCTTGCCCTGGTTGCGCCCGTCACCCCTCCCCTGGCGAGGTCGCCCCCGCCCCTGGCGAGCCTGGGACCTCCGGCAGCCTAAGATAACGTTGCTATAACGATCAAGTGCTGCGGGTTGTTGGATCATGGCGCCGGCGAGACCTTAGGCGTAGCTTAAAGACTTTAGGCATACCTATACCTTTAGCTAAATCTAAATACACTGGAAGCTGCAACCGTCCGGGCGCAACAAGGTCTGGCCGTAACGACGTGGAGGCGATGATGGGCTTCAGACTAGGCGTTTCACCAGACCAGCGGGCCGCGGATGCCCAGATCGACGAAGAGATGCTCGCCCTTGTCACGCAGCTGACGAACGAGATCAACTGGTATATGCGGGAGCGCGGTCTCACCCGGGCCGACCTCGCGGCCCGCATGGGCGTTTCTCCCGGGCGGGTGAGCCAGATCCTCGGCGGCGGGGAGAACCTGACGCTGCGGACGCTGGCCGCACTGTCCACGGCCCTGGACGCGCGCTTCGACATTGAGCTCAATACCCTCAAGGCCGACGACACATATACCAGCCGCGATATGGCGGACGCCGAAGCGGCCCCGGCCGAGAACCAGCACCCTCTCCCGCGGGCCAAGCGCTACGCGGATGCCCGCTTCAGCGGAGCCCCTCGACGCCGTTGAGCCCGCTTCGGTGCGGTCACGGCTCCCGGCCTGCGCGTGACTTCCGGTCAGCAGCCCGGCCGTCGAGCAGGCGGTCGAGCTAGCGTGCCGTGGCGTCGTCACCCATCTGACAATCCGCGGCGAGGAGTGGCGGTCCGGTGCCCCGCCGCGCTGCTTCCCGGCTCGCACAAGAAGACCGTGGAGATGATCGGGCTTTACGGCCGCCGGATCGTTCCCGCCGTCTACATGATCGTCGGCGCCTCGATCATCGTCGATTCAGGCGTGCTCCAGCGGCTGGGCTGAGCCCGCGGCGCGGGACACCCGGGTCACGTTCCCGGGGGCAGCCAGTCGGCGGCGACCTGCGCGGCCAGCTCTTCCAGCAGCGGGCCGGCGTGGGCCATGCTGGCCCGCACGTCGGGCTCCAGGCTGGCGAGCGCGTACGTCCCGGCGATCCCGGCCCGCGCCAGCGAGGGCGCATCGAGCGAGCAGGAGCCGGCCACGGCGATCACCGGGGTCTGCGGGGACGCGCCGGCCGTGGCCCGGGCGACCCCGGCCGGCGCCTTGCCCCGCAGCGTCTGCGCGTCCAGCGACCCCTCGCCCGTCACCACCAGGGCGGCCCCGGCCACCCGGGTCCCGAACGACACCAGATCCAGCACCACCTCGATACCGGGGCGCATCCGGGCGCCGAGGAAGGCGAGCGCCGCGAACCCGAGCCCGCCCGCGGCCCCGGCCCCCGGCCGGTCACGCAGACCCGCGTCCCGCTCGGTCTCCACGGCATCGGCCCACCGCGCCAGGCCTGCCTCCAGGACCGCGATGTCCGCCGCGGACGCCCCCTTCTGCGGAGCGTAGATCGCCGCCGTCCCGTCGGGCCCGAGCAGGGGATTGTTCACGTCGCTGGCCAGCAGCACGTCGACGCCGGACAGGTCCGGCCAGCCGTCCAGGCGCAGGTCCCGCAGCGTCGTCAGCGCGGCCCCGCCGGGTGCCACCGGCTGGCCGGCGCCGTCCAGCAGCCGGGCGCCCAGCGCGGCGGCCAGCCCGGCTCCGCCATCGGTGCTGGCGCTGCCGCCCAGGCCCAGTACGATGCGGCGGGCACCCGCGCGCAGGGCGGCGGCGATGAGCTCGCCCACCCCGTAACTGGTCGCGGTCAGCGGCCGGAGCTCGCCGCCGGGCAGCCGGCTGAGCCCGCACGCCTGCGCCGCCTCGATCACCGCCACGTCCCCGGACAGCGCGAACGCCGCCGTCACCGGCTCCGCGGCCGGGCCGCTGACACGCAGCTCGACCCGCCGGTAGCCCGCCGCCACCGCCGCGTCCACGGTGCCGTCCCCGCCGTCCGCGACCGGGATCCGGTCGGCCCGCACGCCGGGCACCGCCGCGGCCAGTCCCCGCGCGACGTGCGCGGCCACCTCCGGCGCGGACAGCGAGCCCTTGAACTTGTCCGGTGCGATCACCACCCGGCAGGGGTGCCGGACCGCGGTGCGCACGGCGCTAAACCGCCCGGACCGCCGCGGCGGCCGGAAGCGCGGGGATCGCGTTGGTGCGGGCCGCCTCCGCGAACCATGCGGCGCTGCGTTTCGGGATCGGCCGCTGCGTGCCGTAGCCCGCGAACACCAGCCCGAACCGCTTCGAGAAGCCGTGCGCCCATTGGAAGTTGTCCAGCAGCGACCAGGCGAAATAACCGCGCAGGTCGGCACTGGCGGCGATCGCCTGGCGGGCGGCCCGCAGATGGCCGTGCAGGTACTCGATCCGTTCGGTGTCCTCGACCGTGCCGTCCGGGTTGACGCGCAGCGTCCCGCCCGTCCCGCCCGTCCCGCCGGGGCCGCCCTCCGCTGGACTCATCCCATCCTCCTTGCCGTCCCGCCCGCGCCCGGGCGCGGTCACCGGCCCGGCACCCGGCCACGATCACCTGCGGCCGGTCACCGCCGGCCGCCTCGCCGGGATGATCGCCGACACCGCCTACATGCCCTGTGCGCAGCACATCCCAAACCGGCTGGTCATCCGGAGCAGCGCAGCCCGGTCACCAGCCGTTCACCATCGCGCCCCGCTATCGGTGGGGGAACGTCCCGCAGGGGCTGCTGCTCCTGCCGCACGGATCCCCGGCACCGCTGCCGCGCCGGGCGCCCGCCGCTGGCGGCCCCGGCCGGTAGCGCCCTAGCCTGGCGCCGTGGTACGGATCCGGTACGGCACGCCCGCGGACGCCGGGGCGATCGCGGGCGTCCGGCACGCCTCCTGGCAGGGCGCGTACACGGGCATCCTCGCCCCGGAGATCATCGAGCGCGAGACCGGTCATTACGACCCCGGACGGGAGCGGGCCCGGTTCGCGGCCCGCCCGTGGCGCCGGACGCTGGTGGCCGAGCCCGCGCCGCCCGCCCCGCCCCCGGCCACCCCGGTCCGGGGAAGCGGGATCATCGGGTACGCCAGCTTTGGTCCCGAACGGGACGCGGACGGGATCCCCATCCGGCATCAGGCCGGCCCGGCCAGGCCGCCCGGCGTGTCCAGTGCGGAACTGTACGCCATCTACGTCACGCCGGCCTGGTGGTCGACCGGCGCCGGGCGGGACCTGCTGCGCCGGGTGCTCCAGGAAACCCAGGCCGAGGGCTACCCGCGGATCGTGCTGTGGGTGCTGGAGCGCAACACCCGGGCCCGCCGGTTCTACGAGCGGTCCGGTTTCCGCCTGGATGGCCGGGCGCACGGGCTGGACTGGCTCGGCGGCGTCACCGAGGTCCGCTACTCCCGCGGCCTGGCCCGCCCCTGATGGCGGGCTCAGGCCACCTGCGGCCGGCCGGTCACCAGCCCCGGGCGCGCCATTCGGCCAGGTGCGGGCGCTCGGTGCCGAGCGTGGTGTCGTTGCCGTGCCCGGGATACACCCAGGTCGCATCGGGCAGCGGCCCGAACACGCGCGCCTCCAGGTCGTTCATCAGCGACGTGAAATCCCTCGGGCTGTTGGTCTTGCCCGGGCCGCCGGGGAACAGCGAGTCACCGGTGAACAGATGCGGTGACCCGGCCATCCGGCCGCTGGCGTCGTAGTACAGCGCGACGCTGCCGGGAGTGTGCCCGCGCAGGTGGATGACGGACACCGCCGCGTCGCCGAAGCGCAGGATGTCCCCGCCGGTGATGTCGTCGTCCACCGGGACCGGCAGCCCGGCAGCGTCGTCGGTATGCGCGACGATCACGGCCCCGGTGGCCTGCTGGACCTCGGCCAGCGCCTGACAGTGGTCGGAGTGCCGGTGCGTGGTCACGATCCAGGTGATGGGCGTCCCGCCGATGAGCTCGATCAGCCGGCCCGCCTCGTTTGCCGCGTCGATGAGCAGCCCCTCACCCGTCGCGGTGTCGCGCAGCAGGTAGGCGTTGTTGTCCATCGGCCCGACGGCGAGCTTCGTGACGGTGAGGCCGTCGATCTCACGTATGTCCGGCGGCCCGCCGACTTTGACAATCCCGGTATAGGTCACCTGGCCATGGTACGGGCCGGCGGCGCCGTCCGCTTCCCCCCGGATACTGATCGCAGTCATCTGATTACAGGCGAGCGCCGTTCTGCCATACGCCGACGATGTTGCCGGCCGGGTCCCGGAACCGGGCCGTGATCTCGGGCGCGTCCCCGCCGATCGGCTGGACGATCTCGCCGCCGTGGGCGACGATCGCGGCCACGGTCGCCTCGGCGTCGTCCACCATGATGTCCACCAGCAGGCCCGGCTCACCCGCCCACGGCGTGCGCCCCGCCACCCACATCCCGCTCACCTCGCCGATGGTGTCGTCGAAGGCCAGCGTGCCGTCGTCGTGCCGGCGCAGCCCCCAGCCGAATATCTCGGCGTAGAAGCGGGCCGAGGTTTCCGCGTCGGCGGCGGGGATCTGCAGGTAGCAGATCTTGCCGTGCCGGCTGGTCGGGGCCATGGTGCCTCCTGGCAGGTGTCCGTGACGGGGATACGAGCCTAGCGGGCCCGGCCGTGGGGCCCCGGTCAGGCGGGGACCGCCACCGCGTCGATGATCACGACGATCTTCGGCCCGACCATCAGCTTCATCTTCGTCACCCCGAAATCGTTCCGGTCCAGCGTGGCGACGGCGTGGAACCGGACGCCGCCGTCGCCCGCGCGGGCCTCGTCGATCCTGAGATCGGCCGGCACTGGCGTGCCGTGCGCGGTCACCGTGCCGGGGACCACCCAGCCGGCTCCCTGCGCCCGCGCGCCCTCCCCGGTGAATGTGATCTCGGGGTAGTTCTGCGCGTCGAGCAGCGTCGCGGAGGTGACGTCCTTGTCCCGCTTGCTGAGGCCGGAGGAATAGCTGCTGGCGTCGATCGTGGCGCGGACGCTGGACCGGCCGGGGTCGGTGCCGATGATCACCTCACCGGAGGTGAGCCGGAAGGTGCCGTGCACGGGAAGCATCCCGAACATGCCCTTCCCGTCGGCCTTGACCGTGGTGCGCGCGGAGTCGAGGCGGTACGTCCCCGGCGCGGGTGTCGTGACGGGCCCAGCAGAGGATTCGGTCATCGAGGGATCTCCTTGTCTGTCTCGCCTGGGTTTTCCGTGTCTGGATACGGCTGGCCGGCCGCGGCGGCCCCATTCCCGCCGCCCCCGTCACCGTTGTTGTGCCCGGCGCGGCGGCCACGACCGGTGCGGCCGGGCGCCATGAGCAGATCCCCCCGGGCCGCAGTGTAGTCCTCCAGGGCGCGCCGGCCGGCCCGGGTCAGCGCCAGGTAGGTCACCGGGGTACGGCGCCGGTAAGACGTCGTCACCGTGACGTGCCCGGCGTCCTCCAGCTTGCGCAGGTGCGTCGCGCGGTTCCCGGCCGTCATCCCGGCCGCTTCGTGCAGCCGCGGGAACGTGACCCGGTCGCCGTCCGGCAGCGCGGCCAGCGCGGGCCGCCATAGCCTGGGGGGAAGAACCTGCCGCACATGGGTGTTGAGCCGGGCCGGGTACGGAAGCGGCCCGGTTTTGTCACACGCCCTGGCTAGCATGGTGTGGCGCCTATCCCAAACGAGCTGCGCCGATGTAACACCGGCAGCACCGTCCGCACCGGCACGCGACCACCCGGCGCAGACCGCCAAGAGCCAACCAGCCCGACAGAGAGCAGAGAGCCCAGTGGCTGACCGACTTGTCGTTCGTGGCGCACGCGAGCACAACCTCAAGGACATCTCGATTGACCTGCCGCGGGATTCCCTGATCGTGTTCACCGGGCTGTCCGGATCCGGGAAGTCCAGCCTCGCCTTCGACACGATCTTCGCCGAGGGCCAGCGCCGCTACGTGGAGTCGCTGTCGGCGTACGCCCGCCAGTTCCTGGGCCAGATGGACAAGCCGGACGTCGACTTCATCGACGGGCTGTCCCCGGCGGTGTCGATCGACCAGAAGGCCGCCAGCCGCAACCCGCGGTCCACGGTCGGCACGATCACCGAGATCTACGACTACCTGCGGCTGCTGTACGCGCGGGTGGGCAGGCCGCACTGTCCGATCTGCGGCCGCCCGATCGCGCGGCAGAGCCCGCAGCAGATCGTCGACCGCGTGCTGGAGCTGGCCGAGGGGACCCGCTTCCAGGTACTGGCCCCGGTCGTGCGCGGCCGCAAGGGGGAGTACGCCGACCTGCTGCGTGAACTGCAGACCAAGGGATACTCGCGGGCGCGCGTCGACGGCCAGGTCGTCCGGCTGGACAGTGCCACTGGTTCCGGGGCCACCTCCGGCTCCGAGCTGCCTAAGCTGAAAAAGTACGAGAAGCACGACGTCGAGGTCATCGTCGACCGGCTCGCGGTCAAGGACACCGCGCGGCGCCGGCTGACCGACTCGGTGGAGACCGCGCTCGGCCTGTCCGGCGGGGTGGTGGTGCTCGATTTCGTGGATCTGCCGGAGGGCGACCCGCACCGGGAGCGGATGTACTCCGAGCACCTGGCGTGCCTGTACGACGACCTGTCCTTCGATGAGCTCGAACCGCGCTCGTTCTCGTTCAACTCCCCGTGGGGGGCCTGCCCCGACTGCAACGGCCTCGGCACCCGGATGGAGGTCGACCCGGAGCTGATCGTGCCGGACCCGTCGAGGACGCTGGCCGAGGGCGCGATCGCGCCGTGGAGCAGCGGCCACGTCAGCGACTATTTCGCCCGGCTGGTCGAGGCGCTCGGGGACGCCCTGGGGTTCGGGCTGGACACGCCGTGGGACGGCCTGTCGTCGCGGGCCCGCGACGCGCTGCTCAACGGGTTCGACCATCAGGTGCACGTCAGGTTCCGTAACCGGTACGGCCGGGAGCGCTCCTACTACACGCAGTTCGAGGGCGTGGTCCCCTACGTCGAGCGACGGCACGCCGAAGCCGAGAGCGACTCCAGCCGGGAGAAGTTCGCCGGCTACATGCGGGAGGTGCCCTGCCCCGCGTGCCGCGGCAGCCGGCTGAAGCCGATCGCGCTCGCGGTGACTATCGACGGCCGGTCGGTCGCGGAGCTGTGCGCGCTGTCCATCGGCGAGCTGGCGAAGCTCATGCTCGCCCTCAACCTGTCCGAACGGGACCGGCAGATCGCCGTCCAGATCCTCAAGGAGGTCAACGCGCGGCTCGGCTTCCTGCTCGACGTCGGCCTGGACTACCTCAGCCTGGACCGGGCGTCGGCGACGCTGGCCGGCGGTGAGGCGCAGCGGATCCGGCTGGCCACGCAGATCGGCTCGGGCCTGGTCGGCGTGCTGTACGTGCTGGACGAGCCGTCGATCGGGCTGCACCAGCGGGACAACCACCGGCTGCTGGAGACACTGCTGCGGCTGCGCGACCTGGGGAACACCCTGATCGTCGTCGAGCACGACGAGGACACGATCCGCGCCGCCGACTGGGTGGTGGACATCGGCCCGGGAGCCGGCGAGCACGGCGGCTGGGTGGTCGTGTCCGGCCCGGTCACCGACCTGCTCACCAGCGAGCGGTCGCTGACCGGCGCGTACCTGTCCGGCCGCGCGTCGATCCCGGTGCCGCGGGCTCGCCGCAAGCCGTCCCGCAGCCGCGAGGTGGTGGTCAAGGGCGCCAGCGAGCACAACCTGCGCAACGTCGACGTCGCGTTCCCGCTCGGCTGCCTGGTCGCTGTGACCGGGGTGTCCGGCTCCGGCAAGTCGACCCTGGTCAACGAGATCCTCTACAACGCGCTGGCCAAGGAGCTGAACGGGGCGCGGGCCGTGCCGGGCAGGCACACCCGCATCACCGGGATGAAGCAGCTCGACAAGGTGGTGCACGTCGACCAGGGGCCGATCGGCCGCACGCCGCGGTCCAACCCCGCCACCTACACCGGCGTCTTCGACCACGTGCGCAAGCTGTTCGCGCAGACCACCGAGGCCAAGATCCGCGGCTACCAGCCGGGCCGGTTCTCTTTCAACGTGAAAGGGGGCCGCTGCGAGGCCTGCTCCGGTGACGGCACGATCAAGATCGAGATGCAGTTCCTGCCTGACGTGTACGTGCCCTGCGAGGTGTGCCACGGCGCCCGGTACAACACCGACACGCTGCAGGTGCACTACAAGGGCAAGACCATCGCCGAGGTCCTGGACATGCCGATCGAGGAGGCGTGCGAGTTCTTCGAGCCGGTCCCGGCCATCCACCGCCATCTGCGGACGCTGGCCGACGTCGGGCTCGGCTATGTGCGCCTCGGCCAGCCCGCGCCCACGCTGTCCGGCGGCGAGGCGCAGCGCGTCAAGCTCGCCTCGGAACTCCAGCGCCGGGCCACCGGGCGGACCATCTACGTGCTGGACGAGCCCACCACCGGGCTGCACTTCGAGGACATCCGCAAGCTGCTCGGCGTGCTCGGCCGCCTGGTCGACACGGGCAACACGGTCATCGTCATCGAGCACAACCTCGACGTGATCAAGACCGCGGACTGGGTCATCGATCTCGGGCCGGAGGGCGGCTCGGGCGGCGGCACGGTCATCGCGACCGGCACCCCGGAGCAGGTAGCGACGGCCGGGGGCAGCTACACCGGCGAGTTCCTGAAGAAGCTGCTGAACGTTTGAGCGCGATCCGGGTGACCCGCGCGGAGATCGGGACGAGCCGGGGGCCGGCGCTGGCCGACCTGACGGTACCGGGCGGGTCGCGGCGCCCGTCGTTCCTGGTCGTGCTCACCCATGGGGCGGGCGGCAGGGCCGGTGCGCCGGATTTGCTGGCCGCCCGGGACGCGGCGGTCCGGCTCGGCGGCGCGATGGCGCTCGTCACCCAGCCGTACCGGGTCAGGGGGGCCAGGGCTCCCGGTTCGCCCGCCCGCCAGGACGAGGCATGGCGGGAGATCATCGTGGCGCTGCGCAGCGACCCCCGGGCGGGCCCGGATCTTCCGCTGATCGTGGGCGGCCGGAGCAACGGCGCGCGGGTGGCCTGCCGCACCGCGGCGGCGCTGGGTGCGGCGGGCGTGATCGCGCTGGCGTTCCCGCTGCGGCCCCCCGCCCGGCGCTCCCCGGCGCCGGGGCCGCCGGCCGCCGGCAACGGCGGGGTGGCCGGGCCGGTCACGCGGGAGGCGGAACTGCTCGCGGCGGCCGGTGCCGCCATCCCCGTCCTCGTCGTGAACGGGGACAGGGATCCGTTTGGCATCCCCGCACCCGGCGAGGCCATCCGGGTGGTGACCCTGCAAGGCGAATCACATTCGCTTTCCGGGAATCCGGCGGCGGTGGCCGGCGCGGTTACCGGCTGGCTCAGCGACGTCCTGCCCCCGCTGAGCGGAGGGCGGCGCGCTCGTCGGGCTGGGAGCCAGCGAGCCGTCAAAGAGAGGCGGTAACCATCCGGGCCAGAAGGCGGTGCGCGGGATTCGCCGTTGGATAACAATCTGATTGCTAACGCGACGCATACGTTGCTGATTTGTAATCAACTGCGGAACGAGTACCCCGTCCCCCCGCTGGAATGCCCGCTATTGGCTTTCCGGCTATGATGGTAAAGTCGGCCTGGCTGCTTTTAGGCAGCCGGAGCGTGGTTGGACCGGGGGATGCGCGCGTCCGTGTGGAACACGAGGTCAGTGGGCCTGTGTGGGGCGATCGTGGCGCCGCCGGGAAGCAGTTCGCCGGTGTCCTCAAATATTACAATCCCGTTGCAGAGCAGGCTCCAGCCCTGATCGGGGTGACTAACCAACGTCCGGGCCGCCTCACGGTCCGGCGCCGAGGCATCCGGGCACTGTGGCGTGTGCTGGCACATGGCGTGCCTCCTAGCGAGCATCTTATCGTGCGTGTTCTGGATCACATGTTAGTCTCCCGCACTCTATGCGGGCTCCAACATGGCTAAGTGTGACCGTTTTCGCGCGGACTTTTTGTAGAGTCCGGCGGGCTATCCGGTATGGCATTTCCTGACTACTCCTCGTGGCACTCCGGTAGGCATGCCACGGGGCCTTGTTAACGCTGGCGGGGCGGCTGGGGGTTTGCCCCGCCATGAGATTGGCCTAGACCACGTGCTCTAGACCAACTGTGCTCCGGGGTGTCGCGGCGCGCAAGTGACACTCCGGAATTGGTCTGGTCCACTGGGACCCGCTGATCCGCTCCGGCGCCGTCGTGGCCAGTCGTGATCCCCGGTTCGGGGCCGGCCACGACGTCTCGCCGCCGGCTCGTGAGCCGTACCCCCAGCGGGAAGTCATGGCCCCCCCGCTAGCGTTTGCCCGCTGGTAGCTACTTAAACGTCCCCCGGGCTCCGCGGGTTCGAATAGCTGGCCGCCTCCGGGGCCGCAGGGTAGCGGCACCGTCTTACCCCCTCAGCGGCCGGCTGTCCAGGCCGGGCTCTGTTCTGTTAGCAGGCGATTGCCCGTGTGCTCCCGCGTATGACTGTAAGGCCATATCGCGAGGTCCGCGGCCATTCCGGCTTCTACGCAGGTCGGCTGGCGTGTCGCCGGCGTTGCCCCGTCCCGTCAAGTAAGAGGGCCGCCGTGGGCGCGCTGATACAGCCCCGGGCCCGGCTTCCCGCGGGGTTATACCGCGGGAACCAGCGGCGCCGGCGGAATGCCGTTGAGCCGGTGGCTTTCCCGCAGTGTCAGCAGCCGCTCGGCCTCGGCCGTCAGCGCGTGTACCTCGGGCCGGGCCATCGCCTTGCGGCGGAAGATCCGGTCGTCGTAGCCGAGGGCGCCGATCTCCGCGCGCTGCGCCGCGAAGGCCGAGCGCATCACGGCGGTCAGGGCCGCGTCGAGCGCCACCGCGAGCCGCCGCCGTTCGGCCAGCGGCGCGGACCGCGCGTCGGCGGCACGAAGCTCCAGCTCGGCCTGGCGGGCGGCCGCCAGCAGATCGGAAACCGTGCCCGCGAGAGCGACGTCGGCCGCGTGCTTCTCCAGCGCCTCGCGGCTGGCCTGCTGGCGCTTTCTCACGGCGTGCCCTTTCCCTGACGGCGTGTCCGACGCTGGCCGGGCCGTCGCGGGCGGCGGCCGGCCAGTGCCTAGCGTACGCGCTCCGCCGTGACCGGGCGTGTCAAGGTCCCGGGCCGCCCGGATACCGCGGCGCCCGGCCCCTGATCGGCTCATTTCGTCGGCCGCGCCGTTTCGTGAAGTGCCTGCCGGGTTCCCGGCCGGTGTGGCAGGGTGAACTCACGTGCCGGCCCGTACAGGGGCCCGGTTGTCTGCTGCGGCAACTCTGGCACTGTGTCTTCCCCCGGAAACTCCATCTGCCGGGTGCCGGTTTTCCGGCCAAGGAGGAATCGTGAAGCGCGCCCAACCCGCGGGCGACCTATGACCGAATGGTCACCAGCCCCAGGCATGGCTGCCTACCGTGACGGCGTCACCGTCGTCTGCGAGCTGGCGGCTCGCTTTACCGCTGATCAGTGGGCTGCGCCCAGTCCCTGTCACGAATGGCGGGCCGCCGACGTCGCCGGCCACCTGCGCTGCATGGCCGATGACCATCACGAGTTCCTGGACGACGCGCCGGCCAGCCGGTTGTCCCGGCTGATGGCGACGGGCCTTCCCGCGGCGACACTGGCCCGCAAGGTGGCGCGGCAGAACGCGGCGGAACTCGCCGAACTGCCCGATGTCCCCGCCGCCGAGCACGTCGCCGCGTTCGCCGAATCGGCTCGCTGCTACGCGGCCCGGGTTCCGCCGCTCTGGGGCTACCCGCACCACCATTACCGGGGCACCGTGGTCACGGTCGGCGCGATGGCCGGGGTGGCCTGCGCCGAATGGCACGTGCACGCCTGGGACCTGGCCCGTTCCCTCGGCATGGACTACCGCCCCGCCGACCCGGAACTCGTGTTCGACGGATGGTGGAAGGGGACACCGCAGATGCGGCCGGCCGAGGCGGCCGGCCTGCTGGTCGCGGCGCCGGTGGAGGGCGACGTCTGGGAGACGCTGCTGCTGATGTTCGGGCGCGATCCCGGCTGGGCGGCCTGACCGCCGTCCCGGCCCGGGTGACACCATAAGCACAATGACCTTCGACGTTGAGCAGGTGCGCGCCGCCTACCCGGCGCTGCGGGACGGGTACGCCTACCTCGACGGCGCCGCCGGGACGCAGGTGCCGGAGACGGTGATCGCCGCGGTGGCCGCCGCCGCGCGCGCGGGCATCGGGAACTCCGGCGGGGCGTTCCCGGCCAGCCACCGCGCCAGCGCCATCGTTACCGGCTGCCGCCGGGCCGTGGCCGACCTGGTCGGAGGAAGCGCCGACGGGGTCATCCTGGGCCCGAACATGACCACGCTCACCTACCGGCTGGCGGCCGCGCTCGCGGACACGTGGTGGCCCGGCGATGAGATCGTGCTGTCCCGGCTGGACCACGACGCGAACGTCCGGCCCTGGATCCAGGCCGCCGCCCGGGCCAGCGTCACGGTCCGGTGGGCCGAAGCCGACCTGCCGACGGGGGAGCTGCCGGCCGCCCAGTACCGGGCTCTCGTGTCGGAACGCACCCGGCTGGTCGCGGTCACGGCCGCGAGCAACATCCTCGGCACCCGGCCCGACGTGGCGGCGATCACCGCCCGCGCGCATGCGGCCGGCGCGCTGGCCTATGTCGATGGGGTGCACGCCACACCGCACACGCCGGTCGACGTCCGAGCGCTCGGCGCCGATTTCTACGCGACCAGCGCCTACAAATGGTCCGGCCCGCATATCGGCGCGGTCATCGCCGACCCGGCCCTGCTGGGCACCCTCCGGCCGGACAAGCTCGCGGCGTCACCGGACACCGTCCCGGAACGTTTTGAACTGGGGACGCCGGGCTACGCGGACCTGGCCGGGGTGACCGCGGCCGTCGATCACCTGGCCAGCCTGGGCGGCGAGCATCAGGGCAGCCGCCGCGAGCGGATTCTGGCGTCGATGGCCACGGTCCAGGACTACGAGGGCCGCCTGTTCGCCGGTCTGCTCGGGGCCCTGGAGACGATGGAGCACGTCACCACCTACGGCAAGGCCGCCACCCGGACCGCGACCGCTTACTTCAACGTCGCCGGCCACCCGCCCGCCGCGGTGGCGGAGCATCTGGCCAGCCGCCACGTGAACGTGTGGCACGGTCACAACTACGCCTGGGAGCTCACCGGGGCGCTCGGTATCCGCGACTCCGGCGGCGCCGTCCGCGCGGGCCTGGTCCACTACAACGACCGTTCCGAGGTGGACCGCTTCCTGGCCGCGGTCGGGGAACTGGCCGGCTAGGCCCGCCGGCCGTTGCGCACGCGGGTGCGTTCCTGCAACAGCCGGGTATCAGCGGCGCCGTTCATGGCTCTGACTCTGTGACCGCCGGGAGTGTCGGCTCCTGCGGCGGCAGCGCCTCCGCTGGAGGCGCGCGGACTCACACAGTGGCAGATCGCCGCTAAGGGAGGGACGGCAATGCTGGGGCAAGAACGGAACTCAGCTGGGACAGCTTCTGACGCAGAACGGGGCGCGCCTGGCCGTCGCGTCGGCGTACCTGTTCAGCTCTGAGAACAGCATTACCATCACGACCTACCCCAACATCAGCGGCCTCGACGGCAAGGTGACCCTCACGGTCCAGGAGTCCGGCGCGTACTCGTTCACGGGCTCGTGGAGCCCATCGAACGTGCTCACGGGCGCGTGCCGTGGCCGCGGCCCCGCTGACCCGGCGTGCCGCCGGCCTGCGGCAGAAGTCCTGGTGTGCGGGCTTCCTCCGGCAGCGTGATCCCGACGCGGCGGCGCGCGCGAGCTGAAGGCGCTGTACGCGGCGCACGGCACGGGCCAGTTCGCCGGCTGCCTGCCGCTCCTGCTGCAATGGCCGTTCCTCAGCGTGATGTACCTGCTGTTCCGCTCCGGTTCCGTCGGCGGCGGCCCCAACCGGCTGCTGGCGCACTACCTGTTCGGTGCGCAGCTCGGCAGCCACTGGCTCAGCGGGGCCGGGGCGATCAGCGGCCAGGGTGCCGGTTTGCAGATACCGCGATGCCCTCCGACCCTGGCGTGGCCGGGCCGTCCGCCGCAAAATGGCGATCACAGCAGCACTTTGAAAGGGGGGCCGGACGTGAGCGAGTTCGATGAGCTGGTCGCGGCGGACGGTGTGCTCATGGCAGGCCCGTTCGGCCCGGACGGGGGCATCGCAGAATACAAGGCCGGGAGCTTGTCTATCGGGCACCCGGTGGCGGCGGAGATGGCGCAGTGGTTCTGCGCTGCGATCACCACGATGTTCGGCTCGGTGGCATATGCGATCGACTGCGCCGGCCGCACCGGCTTCGACCAGGCCAGCTGGCTGCCCGTCAGAGGCTGGGCCTACACCGGCGGCGACTACGCGATCGTCGTGCGCGGAACGGTTCATGGCCGCCGAACGCGCCAAGGTGGGCAGCCTTGACGAACTGGTCCGCTGCTGGGCAGCAGGCAGCCCTGCATGAGGGAATCCGGATTGACCGTCGATCCGGGTGGTCATCGCCGGAAGAAAGCATATGCATGCGTCGGACAAAGCCCGGGCCGCCGTCAGGAATTTGCGGCGGGCCTCATGACCGGCCGCACCAGCGTGGCACCGCACGACCAGGGTGAGGCCCGCCTGTCATCCGGCAGGATCGCGTGGACGATGCTGCGGGTGACCGGCTCGGTTGCCGTGCTGGTGACCGTGTACTACCTGCTGCCGCTGGACCACTCCTCCACCCCGGCCGCGGTCACGATCCTCGTTACCGGGCTGGCAGCGTTCGTCGCCCAGGTCGCCGTTCAGGTCCGGCTGATCATCCGGTCACGGTTCCCCGGGCTGCGGGCGGCCGAGGCGCTCGGCATCAGCGTCCCGCTGTTCCTGCTGCTGTTCGCCGGCACCTACGTCGTGCTGGCCGCGATATCGGCCAGCAACTTCGGCGGGCACCTGTCGCACACCGACGGCCTGTACTTCGCCGTCACCGTGTTTTCCACCGTCGGGTTCGGTGACATCACCGCCAAGACCGAGACCGCGCGGCTGGTGGTGACCGGGCAGATGATCGCCGACCTGATCATCCTCGGCCTGGCGATCAAGGTAATCCTGGGCGCGGTAAGGCACGGCCGGGGAGACAGGACGCGCTGACGCCATGCCCGGAACCGCGCCGCGCACCCAGAGCCTTCACGGGGAGCGGCATTAATTCAGTCGCCGGAGCACCCGTCTGAGCAAAACATACGCGGGGGCCGGCCCGAGCAGCCTGTGGCGCCGGAGAAGAGCACCTTCAGGCTGGTTGCCCGGCGGCTTGTCGTGGCGGCGCTTTGGCGGTGCGCTTGGCGAGCAGGCCTGCCAGCAGCATGACGAGGACACCGGCCCTGTCGACAGCCGCCGGGCTGAACGCGGCGGCCAGGGTGTTGAGCGACGGCACCGTGAGCCCGAAGCCGGCTCCCAGGCATGCGGTCGCGGCCAGAAGCAGCACGTACGCGGCCGCATGCTGGCCCGCGACCGGCCAGCTCGCGATCAGCAGGACCATCGCGGCCAGGTCCGCCAGCAAGCCGGCCAGGTACGTGGCCTTCTCACTGACATGCCTGGTCAGACCGGGCCAGAGCAGGCCCGCACCGAGCAGCGAGGCCACGATTGCCGTCACCACCTGCTTGGCACGAACATGACCCCGTACTGGCTGCTGGACAGGTCATAGGAGCCGGGGGCGGTGAAGATCGTGCTGGCGGCGGGGAAGGTGACCAGGGCGATGCCCTGCACCAGGCCGGCGGCGTTGACGGTGGCGCTCTCAGCCCGGCTCGCCACTGCGCCCCTTTCGCGTCAGCCGCGGACGGTGACGGTGTTGGCAGGGTAGCCGGTAGCGCCGTTGGGCTCGACGGGGACCTGCGCGGCGGTCTGGGTGTAGCCGGTGACGTCGGTGGCGCGGGCCTCAATGACGTGGCTGCCGGGTGCCGCGTCCCAGTACCACACCCACTGCCGCCAGGTGTCGATGCCGGGCACGGCGGCCAGCGTGGCGCGGTTCCACGGGCCCTGATCGACGCGGACCTCGACCGCCTCGATGCCCTTGTGCTGAGCCCAGGCCACCCCGGCCACCGCGGTCCGGCCCGGTTTCACCGTCGACCCGCCGGCCGGGACGTCGATCCGCGATTCCGTCTTGATCGGCGCCTGCGCGGACCAGCCGCGCTGCGCCCAGTAGGCGGACTGCGCCGCATACGTGGTGACGTTGATGTCGGTGACCCACTTGGTCGCCGAGACGTACCCGTACAGGCCGGGCACGACCATGCGGGCCGGGAAGCCGTGCTCGACGGGCAGCGCGGTCCCGTTCATGGCCACGGCGAGCAGCGCGTCGCGGCCGTCCAGCACCACCTCGATCGGCGTGCCCGAGGTGAACCCGTCGACCGACGTGCACAGCAGCTGCGTCGCGCCGGCCATCGGGCGGGCCGAGCGGATGAGCGCGGCCAGGCTGGCGCCCAGCCATTTCGCGTTGCCGATGTACGGGCCGGACACCGGGTTGGACACGCAGGTCAGCGTCACGTAATGCTCGATCAGCGGACGCCGGAGCAGGTCGGCGAAGCCGATCGTGACCTCGCGCTCCACCATGCCGTGGATGTGCAGGTGCCAGTGCTGCGGATCAACCTCGGGCAGCACGATGGCGGTGTCCACGCGGTAGAACGACGAGCCGGGCGTGACGAACGAGCTCAGCCCCGGGATGTGCAGGTCGGTGCCGGCCGGGAGCGGCGGCGCGGGCTGGGCCGGGCGCGGGATGTGCAGGGTGGCCCGGGCCTGCGTCACGCTCTGCCGGGCGCTTAGTTCACGTCCCGCCAGGGCGGCCAGGGCGGCGCCGCCGGCCGAGACACCGCTGACGACGAGGAAGCGGCGGCGGCCCGGCCCGGACGGCGGCCGGTAGGTCCAGGTGCCGGGCGGCCCCGGCGGCCCGGCATCGGCCTCGTCGGCCTCCGCCTGCCCGGATGCGGCGGACGTGGCGGCGGGCTCGGCCGGGCCGTGCCGGACCCATGATGTCGCGGGGGCGGCAGGGGCCGGAGTGGGCGGACTGGGCGGAGCCGGCGGCGCTGGCGGCGGGGCAGGATCGGCCGGAGCGGCCGGCATAGACGGCGTAGGCGGCGCTGGCGGCGGGGCGACCGGCGTCGTCGACCGGGCCGCGGGACCGGCGGCGCCGTACCCGCCATACCGGTCGCTCCCCGCGGCGCCCCGCTCCGGAAGCGCCCGCGAGCCGGCCGCGCCCCAGGCCGCGCGGATCAGCCGGTTCAGCGCGAACGCCCCGGCCGCAGCGCCGAGAACCGTCGGCACGGCGTGTCCGAACGTCGCGCCGGGACGGGTCAGCGCGGCGGCCAGCCCGATCGCGGCGAACACCACCAGGCCGGCGTAACCGTAGGCCAGCCGGCGCATCGCGGCCACCCCGATCGCCGCCGCGGCCAGCGCGAGCACCACGAGGATCCCGCCGACCAGCGCGGTCTTGTCGTGGGCGCCGAACACGGAGATCGCAAAGTTCTTCACCGGCGGCGGGGCGAGGTCGATGGCCGCCTGCCCGACCGCGACGGCCGGCGCGCCCTGCCGCGCGGTCAGCCCGGAGACCAGCTGGCCCACGCCGAGCGCGACGCACGCCGTCAGCAGGCCCGAGATCGCGCCGAACGTGCGCTCATGCCGGGGCTGCCGCGGGGCGGCCCCGGATCGTTCGTTCCCCCCGGACCGCCGGGGCCGGTAAGCGTTCGCTGCCCCTCCCGTTGCCGCTCCATCGGACTCGGAAGCCACGCCCAGGCCGTCCCGCTGTCCGGCAGGACCGCAGGTCAGTAAACCGGGAACAGGACGGCCGCCGGGCGGGAGCGCGCGCTGGCCTCCACAGTACCGCCGTTCAATCGTCAAAGATCCAACGAGTTGGTGACCCCGTGAAATCCGCGTCCCGCATGCCGAACACCCGCTGCGGGCGGACCGCGAACGTCGCGTTGACCGAGGGATCGAGGAAGCCGACGTCGATGTGCGTCCGGTACTTCGCGTTCATCAGGTCGATCACCCGCTGCAGGGCGGGCGGCTCGGTCACGATGCGCGCCGTGCCCTCGATGATGACCGGGTCCGCGGCTGACTCGGTGGATATGGCGCATTGCGGGTCGGCGCGCAGGTTCTTCGTCTTGCGGGAGCCGGCCGCGCTGGAAAACCAGAGCGCGCTGTCGTCCCACATGCCCCAGACGGGCATCAGGTGCGGGCGCCCGGTTGGCCATAGCGTCGCCACCCAGTAGGTGCGCGCCGCCGTCAGCCGTTCCGCCGCCCACGACCACTGGAGCAGCCCGCTGCCCTTTTCCGGCCCGCAGATGCCATACCCCGGCATGTAGGGGCGGCTGACCCGAGGGATCTCCATGCCGGCATATTTACCACGCACGCCGCGGCCGCAGCCCTGTTATCCGGAGGCGTCAGTCGTTGCCGGCCCGGCCGTCTCTCAACCGTTACCAAAGGTCCCGGTCGCCGTCCGGCCGGGCTCCCGATCGCGCGACACCGGTCCGCAGGGCGGCTAACGTGGGGCGCGTGAAAGCATCACCCGAAGCTCAGCTCCGCCTGCTGGAAATCGCCGACCTGGACGCCGAACTGGCCCGGCTCGGCCATCGCCGCCGGAGCCTGCCGGAAGCCGCACAGCTCGACCAGGTCAGCGCGCGCAGCGGCGAGCTTCGGGACGGCATCGTCATGGCCGACGCGGAACTGGGGGACCTGGGCCGCGAGCAGGCCCGGGCCGAGCGGGACGTGGAGCAGATCCGGGCGCGGATCGACCGGGACCGGGCCCGGCTCGACGGCGGGCAGGTGAGCGCGGCCCGCGAACTGGAGAACCTGCAGTCGGAGGTGCAGTCGCTGCTGCGCCGCCAGTCCGATCTGGAGGAGATCGTGCTCGACGCGATGGAGCGCCGGGAAACGGCCGAGCGGCGCCGCGACGCGCTGGCCGCCGAGCAGGGCACGCTCACCGAGCAGGCCGCCGAGCTGACCGCCCGGCGGGACGCGGCGCTGAAGGAGATCGGTGAGCACGCCGCCGCGGCCGAGGCCAGCCGGGCGGCGGTGGCCGCCGACGTGCCCGCGGACGTTCTCACCCTGTATGACAGGCTCCGCGCGCAGCACGGGGTCGGCGCGGCGATGCTGCGCCGTGGCCGCTGTGAGGGCTGCCACCTCACGCTGAACACCATCGACCTGAACCGGATCCGGTCGGCCCCTCCCGACGAGGTGGTGCGGTGCGAGGAATGCCGCCGGATCCTCGTGCGCACCCCCGAATCGGGCCTGTGATGCCGGCGCCGCCCGCCGGGCGCGGCCTCATCGTCGAGGCGGACGGCGGCTCACGCGGCAACCCCGGCCCGGCCGGGTACGGGGCGCTGGTCCGGGACGCGGGCACGGGGGAGGTCCTGGCCGCCGAATCGGAGTACCTCGGCATCGCCACCAACAACGTGGCCGAATACTCCGGCCTCATCGCCGGGCTGCGCGCCGCCGCCCTGATCGACCCGCGCGCGGACGTCCAGGTCCGGATGGATTCCCGGCTCGTCGTGGAGCAGATGTCCGGCCGCTGGAAGATCAAGCACCCGGACATGAAGCCGCTGGCGCTGACCGCGAGCGAGGCCGCCCGGGGGTTCAGCGCGATCTCCTACCGATGGGTCCCGCGCGAGCGCAACAAGGACGCGGACCGTCTCGCCAACGAGGCGATGGATTCAGCCGGAAAAAACAACGCCGGGGCGCGCCGGCCGGAAAGACCGCGCCCGGCTGAGCGGCCGGGCGGCCCGGGCGCTCACCCGGGCGCACCCCCCGCCACCGGGGCCGCGGCCCGCGCGCCGGATGCCGCCCCGGCCGGCTGGGGGCCCGCGCGGGGGACGGCGACGATCACGCTGCTGCTGCGGCACGGCCAGACGCCGCTGTCGGCCGAGCGGCGGTTCGCCGGCATCGGCGACATCGAGCTGACCGAGACGGGTGTCCGGCAGGCCAAACTCGCCGCGGAACGGCTCGCCGCCCGCGGCGGGGTGGACGTGATCGTGACCTCGCCGCTGCGCCGCGCGCGGCAGACGGCCGAGGAGGTCGCGACCGCGACCGGCGCGCCGGTCAAGCCCGACGACGATCTCCGCGAGACCGACTTCGGGGCGTGGGAGGGCCTGAACTTCACCGAGGCGCAGCGGCGGTGGCCGGACGAGATGGCCGCGTGGCTGGCCGGCACGGCGGCCGCGCCGCCGGGCGGCGAGAGCTTCGCCGCGGTCGCCGTCCGGGTCCAGGCGGCCAGGGAGCGGCTGGTGGCCGCGTACGCGCGGCAGACCGTGCTGGTCGTCAGCCACGTGACGCCGATCAAGACGCTGCTCACCGAGGCGCTGCTGGCACCGCCCGCGGCCCTGTACCGGATGCACCTCGACGTGGGCTCGCTCAGCGAGATCGACTGGTACGCCGACGGCCCCGCGCTCGTGCGGTCACTGAACGATACAGCGCACCTGCGCTAGCCCGCCGTACGGTATGGTCGGCTGGGCCCGGGCCCGGCGCCACCGCGGCCGGTGCGGGCCCCAGGCCACACGCGAAGGATGCCTCCCGATGTCGACAACGGATTGCCCCGTGCCCGCGCGGCACGGGCCCGGCAGCCCGGCGCGGGCCGCTCGCTCTCGTAAAATACGCAGTCATGGGTGATCGTTCGCAGCTCAGCGCGCCGGGCAGCCTGCAGAACGCGGCGGGCATCGCCAAGGTCGCCGCGCCGCTGGCGGGCGTGCCGCTGGCCGAGCTGGCAACGCAGCACAGCCTGAAGCCGAGCGCGGAGCGGCCCGGGCTGGTGGCGTACCTGGGCAAGCTCTGGCAGCGGCGGCACTTCATCGTGGCCTTCGCCACCGCGCGCAATGTCTCCATGTACACCGACGCCCGCCTCGGCCAGGTGTGGCAGGTGCTCACCCCGCTGCTGAACTGCGCGGTCTACTACCTGATCTTCGGCGTCCTGTTCAAGGCCAACCGCGGCGTCGAGCACTACATCGCCTACCTGGTCATCGGCGTGTTCATCTTCACCTTCACCGAGCGGTCGATCCTCAGCGGCTCGCGGGTGATGCACAACAACCTGTCGCTGATCCGGGCGCTGCAGTTTCCCCGGGCGTCGCTGCCGCTGGCCTACGTCATCGTCGAGCTGGAGCAGCTCATGCTGTCCATGGTGGTCATGGCGATCATCGTGCTCGGCTACCACGAGCCGCTCACCTGGTACTGGCTGCTCGCCATCCCGACGCTGCTGCTGCAGACGCTGTTCAACATCGGGGCGGCCCTGATCATCGCGCGGATCGGCGCGGAGCTGAACGACGTCAGCCAGCTCGTGCCGTTCCTGACCCGGGTGTGGCGCTACTTCTGCGGCGTCATGTACAGCATCGCCACGCTGCCCGCGACGCTGCCGCTGTGGGCCAAGGACCTGCTCCAGCTCAACCCGGCCGCCGTCTACATCTCACTGATGCGCTACTCGGTCATGGAGTCGCAGCGGACGAACATGCCCGGCGCGAAGCCGTTCAACGCCAGGCTGTGCGCCTCGTTCTACGTGCATCCGTACGAGTACGGCAACCAGGCCTACTGCCATCCCGAGGTGACGATGGCGCACCTGTGGCTCGCCGGGGTCGGCTGGGCGGCGGCGGCGGTCATCGTGGGCGTGCTCTACTTCTGGCACGCCGAGGCCCGCTACGGCCGCGGCTGACCGCCGGCGGGCCCGGCCCGCCGGCGGTCACGAGGTCCTCTCAGCCGGCCGCCGCGGCCCGGTAGGGGCGGAAGAACGCGCGCAGTTCCGCCGCGTACGGCTCCGGCTCCTCGAACGGCGCGAGGTGCCCGCCGCGCGCGGGCCGGCTAGGCCGGGACGGGGATGGCGAACATCTGGCCGTGCGCGGCGCGGGCGTTGAGCCAGTCCCGTGAGGCGAGCGCGGCCAGGGTGGCCAGTGCCCACACGGTGACCGGATCGGTGTGCGGGGGCCGCAGCAGCCGCTCGGCCGCGGGCCGGCTCACGATCGTGAACAGGCAGCCCGTATCGAGCACGTACTCGCGCAGGAAGCCGGCGACCTCGTCGCCGTACCCGCGCCGCCAGTCGAAACCGGCCCGGCTCCCCGCGCGCGTCCCCCCGTCCTCACCAGCCCCGCCGGCCCCGGGGGCACATTTCCAGCGGTCGGCGGCGAGCGGCACGTCCAGCAGCGCGGGGCACAGCGCGCCGATCGCGCCGCGCACCAGCCGGTCATCCAGCCGCTCGGCCAGCGGGGCGGACCGGGCCGCGCGCACCACCCGGTCGTCGAAGAACGGCTGCGCCAGCACCGACCGGAGGGCATACGCCTGGCGCGCCGCCGCCGACCACCGGCCGGCCCGGTTAACCAGGTAGAAGTCGTCCAGGGCAGGCTCCGGGCGGGCTGCCACGGCGGCCAGCCACGGAGCCAGGCCCGCCAGGTACCCGGCCCGCCCGCGAGCCCGCAGCAGCGGCAGGCGGCGCATGGTGAGGCGGCGCAGCAGTTCCGCGGAGCCCGCCGCGCGCCGCGCCGCCGAGCCCGGGATGATCTTGGCGTATCCGCCGCGCAGCAGTTCGCCGCCGTGGCCGCCGACCGCCGCCGGGGCCGCGCCGGCGCGCTCGGGGTCGGGCCGGCCCACGTTCTCGAACGCCGACAGCATGCCGTCCGCGACCAGCACGGTGGCTCGCAGCCGCGCGAGCACGTCGACCTCCTGAACGGTGGCCGCTGTCCCGTCTCCGGTCGTCTTCGGCTCGGCCACCTCGTGGTCCAGCCCCAGCTCCCGCGCGACCTGCCCGGCGACCGCCACGTCCGGGTGGCCGGGAAAGCCGTAGGTCCGGGCCCGGACCGGCACGCCCGCGCGGGCCCGCGCGGCGGCGGTGAGGCGGCTGTCCTTGCCGCCGGTCAGGCTGAGCTCGACCGGCCCGGCCGCGTCGCGCAGCGGGCTGACGGCCTGCACGAGCGCTCCGGCCACCGCGGCCGCCGGGCCGGACCCGGCCGGGTCCGGCCCGCCCAGGCCGCCCGGCCGCGCCCCTCCGGTCTCCGTGCACTGGCCGCGGGCGGCGCGGAAGCTGGCGGCGGGCCCCAGCGCGCGGACCCCGGTGAACGGCGTGACCGCGCCGAGCGGGTACCCGGGGCCGAGCAGCCCGGCGTACAGCCGGGGATCGGCGTCCCCGAGCCGCCCGGCGACGGCTGCGGCCCAGGTGGCGCGGTCGCTGATGACTGTGGCGGCGCCCACGCGCGCGGCGAACACCGGGTCGGCGCGGGTGATCCCGGTCCGGGCCGCGACCACCCCGCTGTCCCCGGCGGAAGCCCAGATCGTCCCGGCGTACGACCGTGACGCCGCACCGTCACTGAGCCTAGCCATATATTCACCCCAGGTAATCAGCGCCGCGCATCCGTGCGGAGCACGCCAGGCGACCCGTGCGGGGCCGGGGATGGGCATGACGCGGGGATCGGCCGCGCAGGCGCGCTGGGCCAGCGCGGCGCAGACCGCGGGGTCCGGCGCGGCGACCGCGAGGGTGAAGTACATGGCGGGCGGCCCGGGTCAGGGCGCGCCGGGCAGCGAGTAGCGCGCGACGGACCGGGCCGGGGGCAGGTTCTCGGTCAGCAGCCGGTACCAGGTCGCGAACACCGCGCGGGACTCGAAGTCCCCGATGGCCTGCGCCCGGGCCACCGCGCCGGCCTCGCGCCAATGCTCCTCGTCGCGGAACCCCGCGATCGCGGCCGCCATCTGCTGCGGGCTCTCGTGGATCCAGCGGCTGTCGTAGACGGTCTCCGCGCCCGGCCAGTGCCGGATCACCGGGACCGCCCCGGACACCATCCCCTCGGCGGGAGCGACGTGGAAGCTTTCGTCGTCGCTGGTGGACAGGACGAAGCCGACCCGGCGCAGCCACGCCGGGACGTCCCGGCCGGCCTCGTCCAAGACGACCGCGCCGCGCAGCAGCGGGGATCGCTGAATGCGGTGCAGCGCCGCCGCGTAGTGCCCGCGCTCCTCCGGCTTCTGCCAGATCCACCAGTGGTCCCACGGCATCCCGGACTTGACGCAGAGCATGTACCGCTCATCGTCGCGGCGCAGCTCCTCCAGCACATCCAGGGCCAGGTCGACCCGCTTGCGGGACGGCACGATGCCGACGATGCCGAGGCTGAACCGGGCGCCGTCGAGCTTGGGCCGGTCGAGCTGGCCCACCTCGACGGTGTTGGGCAAAGCGATGATCTTGCGGGACGGCCAGCCGGTCTTCGCGGCGGTGAGCTCCGCATAGTGCTTGTTCACCGTGACCACCTGGTCCACGGCCCTGATTGTGACCCGGTACGGGTACCGCGCGTAAGCCTCGAACCGGTGCAGCCGGACGATCAGCCGGGACTGGGGCCGCTTGTGCTCGCTGTACCAGATCGCGTTCGGCCCGCACCATTCGCAGATCACCACGTCGGCCCAGCGGGAGATCTCCTCGCTGGCCGCCTCGTCGTGCTCGCCGAGCGAGTGCCAGTGGTCGGTCCGCACCTCGAGCCCGGGCTGCTGGCGCAGGTACTCCAGCAGCGGGGCGAAGAACTTCAGGTCGTGGCCGGCCACCGCGACCCGGAGCACCGCGGCGCCGGGCGTGACCTCGATGCGGGGCAGCGCGTCGCTCAGGTACCGCCGGATCCGGCCGGCCGCCTTGTCCAGCGTGTATTCCGCCGCCGCCGCCGAGGTCCGGCTGGCCGCCAGCTTCGCCATCGAGGGGTCCGCGGCCGCGGTCTCCGCGATGGCCACCACGTCGCGCAGGTCCCGCGCGAACATCGGGTAATCCGCGCCCAGCAGCGCCTCGTGCATCGGCGTCCGGTTCAGGATGACCGGCAGCCCGAGCATGCCGAACTCCAGCACCTTGGTGGACAGCTCCAGGCTGGCGTCCAGGCTGGGGTGCCGCCAGCCCAGCCCGATGTCGCAGCCGGCCGCGATGCGCATCGCGCCTTCCCGGGAGTGCCCGCCGCGCCAGACCACGCCGCTGGCGGGCACGGCCAGCGGCGGCCCGTCCGCGCCGTCCTCACCTGGCGGCGGGGGATCGCCCAGCGCGGTGCGCATCCGGCGCTGGTAGCCCGGGTCGGCCGGGTCGTTGTGGATCTTGTCGCCCACCATGTGCAGCTCGGCCCGGATCCCGCGCGCGGCCAGCAGCGTGGGCAGCTGGGTCATCTCGTAGGTGTTCCAGCGCGGCGCGAACTTGCCGGTGTAGACGAGGCGGAGCACCCCGTCCGGCTCCCGCGGCGGGTCCGGCCGTACCGGCGCGGGCGGGACTACCGGCGGGAACAGGACGCACTTGCCGCACGCCTCGGGCACGCTGCCTTCCAGGAAGCAGCGCAGCTCCTCGGTCTGGCACAGCACGTACTGGGACGAGCCGGCCACGCCGGCCAGCCAGGTCACCGCGTCCGCCGTCATATCGGGAATGGACTGCGGGATGTCGGTCAGATAGGCCCACAGCCGCCCGCGGAAGGTGCCGTCCGTGACCACCTGGTCGACCAGCCGGCGGCCGCGCAGCACCACGATGTCGTGCCGGCGCCCGGCGTCCACCGCGGTCAGCACCTGGGAGGCCTGGGCCGGGGTGAGCCCGTTCGGCGCGACGCCGTCCAGCAGCTTCTCCTCGGCGGGCCTGCGGATGGCCACGCCCGGCTCGCCCGCCAGCGGGGCCAGCAGCCGGCCGGTCTGCACCGGGGCCTTGAGGACCAGCGTGACCGCGCACCCGGCCCGCGCCAGGGCCAGCACCATCGACTGCACCCAGATCGCGGACCCGTCGATCAGGTTCAGGTTGACGTCGCCGTACACCAGGGCCGAGCGTGCCCTGGGCGGCCCGTCACCGGGCGGCGGGGGCTCCGGCCGGGATTCGGCCAGCGGTCCGGACATGCACAGTGCCTTCCTGGTCAGATCGGGCCCCGCCCAATCGGGCGGGATCGGGTCACGCGGGGGACGGTACGGGCGCGGGGGACTGCGCCGGGGCGACCGCGAACAGCCGCAGGCCGCGCCGGCCCCAGGTCGACCGGGGCGGTGCGCCGTCCCGGAACAGCTCGGTCCGGGCCACCGCAGGGTCCAGTGTGTCAGTGAAAACGTAGTCCGCCCCGGCGGCGTAGCCGACCGCGTCGGCCCGGGAGCATTCCAGCGCGCACATCAGCTCCAGCAAGTACGACGCCGGGTAGCTGACCGAGGCGTTCCACTCCGCGGCCCACGGCGAGACCGCCGCGCGGGCCGCGGCGGGCAGTCCCGCCCCGTGCACCACGCTGGCCGTGACGCCGGCCGCGTTCAGCGGCCCGAGCGCGCGGCCGATCTGCGCGCCGGCGGCCGCTTGGCCGGCCGGCTGGAGCGGCCCGGTGGTGGCCAGGTCACCCTCCAGCCAGACCAGGACCTCGTGCGGGCGCAGCCGCTGATCCAGCACCCGCCCGGCCAGGTGCGCGGCGGCGGCCGCGTCCCGGACCCCGGCCAGCACCGCGACCCGGCGGCCCGGCACCGGCCGGGGCGGCAGGCCGGCCAGCTGGCCCAGCTGGCCCAGCCGGGCCGGGGTGGCATGCCACTCGAACAGGCCGAGCAGGATCGCCTTGATCTCGGCCATGCCGCGCGGGCCCGCGGTGGCCGCGTACGCGAGCTGCGCGGCGGCCTGCTCGGTGGCCTGCGCGGCGGCGGCCCCGCTGACCATGATGTCCTCGGTCACCGGCCCGACCACCCGCGCCCCGCAGGCGAGCTGCTCCCGCGCCTCGGCCGCGGTCGCGGCCAGGAACACCCCGTGCCCCCGGTACACGTCCGGCGCGGCCCGCCAGGAGGGCTCGCCGATGACCCGGGCAGCCGGGCCGGCGCCGCCGGTCAGCTCGTCCAGCAGCCGCTTGACGGCCGGTCCCTCGCGCGGATCCCGGCGCCCGGCGTACACCGGGCCGGCTGCGCGCGTGGCCGGCAGGTCAACTGGGTGGAACCGGGCCAGCTGCACCCCCAGGCCGCCGTCCACCACGGCATCGCACGCGGTGCCCAGCCAGTCCAGGTACGGCATCAGGTAGGACGGCGCGTTGCGCAGGAACAGGACCGGCTTGCCCAGCGCGCGGGCCAGGTCGATCAGATCGGCGAGCCGCCGGCCGCGGTCCGTGGCGGCCGGGTCGCCCGCGTGCGCCCACGCGCCGCCGGGCAGCAGCGCCGCGGCCTCGATGAGCACCAGGTCGGCGCCGGACCCCTCCAGCACGAACGGCGCGTCGTGCGGCAGCAACTGCTCCGCGGTCGCGTCCGGGGCCAGCGCGGCGCAGCTCGCGTCGGTCAGGACACCGGCTACCACCAGGCCGTCCGCCATGTCCTGGCTGCCGGGCCGGGCCTCCGACCAGGCCAGCCCGGGCACCGTGTAGGCGGCCAGGAACCGGTCACCGGCCGCCCCGGCGCCCGCGTCGAGCAGGATCCGGGCCCAGCGTTCCTCGTCCGCGGACCGGAACCCCCCGCCGGGCAGGCCCGCGGCGCGCCCGGCCCGGCGTTCCCGCCACATCCGGTACAGGTGCCTGGGCAGCCGCGGGCCGCCGATCCACGGGCGTTTGGCGGCCGCGACGATGGCCTGGCCGAGTTCCAAGGTGGCCGACCGCTGCACCGACATGAGCTGCGACTCGGTGGCGGCGAGCTGGCGGTGGGTGTCGCGCAGGGCGCGGGCCAGCCGGTCCCGCTCGGCGGCCAGGGCGATCCCCTGCGCGGTGCTGCCCGGTTCGGCGGCCTCCCCGCCTCCGGTATCCGGCTCGGCGGGCGCGTAGAGGGTCAGCGCCGGGTCGGTGCTCTCAGCGTGGTCGGTCATGATTTCCGGTGATCTCCTCAGCCGCCAGCCAGTCGGTGATGATCCGCCCGATGCGCGCGCCCGCGTGCCCGTCCCACAGCGGCGGCAGCTCGCCGGAGTACGGCCCGTCGTCGCACGCCTTCAGCACGGCCGAGGCCATCTCGGTGGACGTGATGAGCCTATTGCTGCCGCTGGTGATCGTGATGGGCCGCTCGGTGCTGGGGCGGACGGTCAGGCACGGGACGCGCAGCAGCGTCGTCTCCTCCTGCACCCCGCCCGAGTCGGTGACCACCGCGGCCGCGCCGCGGACCAGCCCCATGAACTCCAGGTACCCCAGCGGCGGGCAGGTGTGCACACCCGGGTGCGCGCTCAGCCCCGCCTCCTCCAGCACCGCGCGGCCGCGCGGGTGCACCGGGATGACCACGTCGATGACCGCGGCGATCTCGTGCAGCGCGCGGACCAGCCCGGATGCGATGCCCGGGTCGTCCACGTTCGCCGGGCGGTGCAGCGTGCCGACGACGTAGCGTTCCGGCAGCCCCAGGCTCGCGCGGGCCGCGGCGGTGTCGAACCGGTCCAGGTTGGCCAGCAGGGTGTCGATCATCGGGTTGCCGACCAGGTGGATCGACCCGGCCGGCCGGCCCTCGCTGGCCAGGTACCCGATCGCCTCCGGCGAGGTCGCGAACAGCAGGCTGGACAGCTGGTCGGTGAGCCGGCGGTTGATCTCCTCCGGCATCGTGTCGTCGAAGCTGCGCAGGCCCGCCTCCACGTGCGCGACCGGGATGTGCAGCTTGGCGGCCACCAGCCCGGCGGCCACGGTGGAGTTCACGTCGCCGTAGACCACGACCAGGCCCGGCGGGCAGGCGGTGAAGTCCTGCTCCAGGCCCATCATGGCCGCCGCCGTCTGCTGGGCGTGACTGCCCGAGCCGACCCCGAGGTTGACATCCGGTTCCGGCAGGCCGAGCTGGACGAAGAACACGCCGGAGAGGCGCTCGTCGTAGTGCTGGCCGGTGTGCACCACCCGCTGCTGGTGCCCGAGCGCCGCCAGCGCGCGGATCACCGGGGCCGCCTTGACGAAGTTCGGCCGCGCGCCGAGCACGTGCGTTATCGGTGCGAGCATCTGTTTCCCTGGGTTCTGGGCGGGGTGTCCTGAGCTGTTCGCGCTGATCAGATCCTGGTCCAAATTCATTCTGGGGCAGGGCGGGGGTGCCGCGGTGCACCCCGCGCCGCCGGCCCGGCCGGCCCGGGGCATTATTATTCGCCGACGTGAACCTGCGTTCCTCCGAGCCGTCCGGTGCGCTGCGCGCACCGGCGCCGTGGTTGCCCGCCGCCTGGCGGGTCTCACCGCGCGTGCTGGCGCTGGCCGCTTCCGTCGCCTGGCGGCACGTGACCGCCGACCCGGTGCGCTCGCTGCTGCTCGGCTGGCGCGTGCTACCAGGCAGGCTACGCCCCTGGCTGCGGTGCGCGGGCCCGTACGGCCAGGCCGCCGTGGCCTGGGGCTGCGGTGACCGGAAGGCGGCACTTGCGCTCCTCGGCACCTCCCCCCGGCGGCTGGCCGCGTTCGCCCTGGCCGTGGACCGGCCCGGCGCCGCGCGGTCCGCGCTGGACCGGACGCCGGCCGCCGACCCGGCGCGGCCCGTCCTGCTGGCCCGGCTGGCCGTCCGCGAGGGGCGCCTCACCGACGCGGTGGCCGCGCTCGACGGCGTACCGGGCCGCAAGGCGGCCAGGCTCCGGGCCGCGGCGGCGGGGCAGCTGCGCGTGCTGGCCGAGGGTATCGCGCCGCTGGCCGCCCCCCGCGCGGCCAGCGGCCGCGCAGAGGCCGGTGCCCGGGTCACCCCGCCGCCGGGCTGGGCGGCCGGGCCGGTTCCCGGGCGGGTGCTGCACCTGGTTACCGACGCGCTGCCGTCCGTGAACGCCGGCTACACGGTGCGGACCCAGCGGATCGCGGTGGCCCTGCGCGAGGCGGGCCTCGACCCGCACGTGGTGACCCCGGCCGGCTTCCCGGTGGCGCAGGGCCACCTGGACGGGCGCCGGGTGACCGGCGTGGACGGCGTCCCCTATCACCGCCTGCTGCCGTACCGGCTGCCGGACCGCCCCGACGCCGCCGCTGCGCTCGGCCGGGACCTGGCTGCCCGGCTGGCCGGGCGGCTCCGGCCCGCCGTGCTGCACGCCGCGAGCAACCACCTCAACGGCCAGCTCGCGCTCGCCCTGCGCGACGCCTTCGGCCTGCCGGTGATCTACGAGGTGCGCGGGTTCTGGGAGGAAACCTGGCTGTCGCGGCACGGCGCGGATCCCGGGGCGGCCGCGCCGCGGCGAACCGGGCCCGCCGCGCGCGGGACGGAACCGGCGGCGGCGGTGCCAGCGGCGGCCCCGCACGCCGCAGGGGGCCCGCGGGCAGCAGGAAAGCCGCGCCCGCCGGCCGTGGCCCCCGCCCGGCTGCCGGCCGCCGACGCGGCGGCGAGCGACTTCTACCGGCTCAGCCGGGACGCGGAGACCCGCTGCATGACCGGCGCGGATCTCGTCGTCACGCTCGGTGAGACCATGCGCGCGGAGATCGTGGCCCGCGGCGTCGACCCCGGAAAGGTCATCGTCGTGCCGAACGCGGTGCCCGCGGAGTTCCTCCAGCCGCTGCCGGACGGCGCGCCGCTGCGGCAGGCCCTCGGCATCCGCCCCGGCGAGCTGGTCGCCGGGGTGGTCTCCAACCTGGTGGCCTACGAAGGCATCGGCACGCTGCTCGAAGCCGCGGCCGAGCTGCGCCGCCGCGGTCATGCCGTCCGCCCGCTGATCGTCGGCGACGGCACCGAGCGGGCCGCGCTGGAACGCCTGGCCGGGTGGCTCGGCCTGACCGGCATCGCGATCTTCACCGGCCGGGTCCCGATGTCCGAGGTGCGCCGCTACCACGCGGTGCTCGACCTGTTCGCGGTGCCCCGCACCAGCGACCGGGTCTGCCAGCTCGTCACGCCGCTCAAGCCGGTGGAGGCCATGGCCAGCGGGCTCGCCGTGGTGGCCAGCGACGTGGGCGCGCTGCGCGAGATCATCCGGCCCGGGGTCACGGGAGCGCTCGCGACTTCGGGAGATCCGGCGTCCTTTGCCGATACCATGGAACCCCTGCTCTACAGTTCCGGCATTCGGCGCAAACTCGGGGTGAACGCGCGGGAATGGGTGGCCCGGGACCGGACCTGGGCGCACAACGCGGCGATATACCGGGCTGCCTACGAGCGTCTCGGCGCCGTCTGACAACACATCCTCTGGCGAAGGGACCCCGTCGATGCGGGTTGACTTGCTGGTGATCGGGCTCGGCTACGTCGGGCTCCCGCTGGTGCGGGAGGCGACAAACGCCGGCCTGCGCGTCGTCGGGTACGACATCGGCCAGGGCGTGGTGGACGGGCTGAACAGCGGGCGATCGCACGTCGACGACATCTCCGGCGCCGACGTCGCGCGGATGCGGGCGGCCGGTTTCCGTGCCACCGCCGAGGAGACGGACACCGGCGAGCCGGACACGATCGTCATCTGCGTGCCCACCCCGCTGTCCGAGGCCGACGGGCCCGACCTGACCGCGGTGCGCGCGGCCGCGGAGGTGGCCGGCCGCCTGCTGTGCCGCGACGGCCTCGTCGTGCTGGAGTCCACCACCTACCCGGGGACCACCGATGAGCTGGTCCGCCCGATCCTGGAGAAGGTGTCCGGGCTCACCGCCGGCGCCGGCTTCCATCTGGCCTTCTCGCCGGAGCGGATCGACCCCGGCAACCCGGTCTACGGGCTGCGGAACACCCCCAAGGTCGTCGGCGGCCTCACGCCGGGCTGCACCGCGGCGGCCAGGCGGTTTTACGGCAAGGTCTGCGACGAGGTGGTCGAGGCCAAATCCCCGCGCGAGGCCGAGATGGCCAAGCTGCTGGAGAACACCTACCGGCACGTCAACATCGCGCTGGTGAACGAGATGGCGGTGTTCTGCCACGAGCTCGGGGTCGACCTGTGGGACGCGATCCGGTGCGCGTCCAGCAAGCCGTTCGGCTTCCAGCCCTTCTACCCGGGCCCCGGCGTCGGCGGGCACTGCATCCCCATCGACCCGAACTACCTGTCCTACAAGGTCCGCACGCTCGGCTACCCGTTCCGTTTCGTCGAGCTGGCGCAGGAGATCAACAGCCGGATGCCCGGCTACGTCGTGGACCGCGCCGCCGAGCTGCTCAACCGGCACGCCAAGCCGCTGAACGGGGCGCACGTGCTGCTGCTGGGCGTGACCTACAAGCGGGACATCGCCGACCAGCGTGAATCGCCGGCGCGGCCGATCGCGCGGCGGCTGCTGGCCCGCGGCGCGGTCCTCGCCTACCACGATCCGCACGTGCCGGAATGGGCGATCGACGGCCAGCCGGTACGCCGGGCCGCCGACCTGGAGACCGAGATCGCCGCGGCGGACGTCACGATCCTGCTGCAGGACCACAGCGTCTACGATCTCCCGCACCTCGCCGGGGCATCGGCGCTGTTCTTCGACACCCGGGGCAAGCTGGCCGGGCACGGGCCGCTGGAATCCGGCGACCCGAGCGTCGAGACGCTGTAGCCGGGCATGCGCGTCGTCGTCTGCACGGTGGTGCACCATCCGGCCGACGCCCGGATCCTGCACCGGCAGATCCGGGCGCTGCTGGAGGCCGGGCACGCGGTCACCTACATCGCCCCGCTGAGCGCCGGCCGGGTGCCCCCGACGCCCGGGCTGACCCTGGCCGAGGTGCCGCGCGCGATGGGCCGCCGCCGGCTCGGCGCGCTCCGCGCCGCCCGCCGGCAGCTCGCCCGGTACGCCCCGGCCGCGGACCTGCTGCTGGTCCACGACCCGGAGCTGCTGCTGGTGCTGCCGCTGGTGCGGCGCCGCCCGGCCACGGTCTGGGACGTGCATGAGGACACCGCCGCCGCGCTGGGCACGAAGGCGTGGCTGCCGGCCCCGCTGCGCCGGTCCGTGGCGGCGGCGATGCTGGCCGCCGAGCGGATCGCCGAGCGGCACCTGCACCTGATCCTCGCCGAGACCGGCTATAACGAGCGGTTCGCCGGCACCCACCCGGTCGTGCCGAACACCACCTACGTGCCCGCCGAGCCCGCGCCCTACGACGGCCGGGCACGGGTGGTGTACGTGGGGCACATCTCCCCGGACCGCGGGGCCGCGGACATGGCCGAGCTGGCCCGGCTCGTCCGCCCGCACGGGGTGACGGTGGAGATCATCGGCTCCGCCGACGCGCAGGCCCGGGCCGTGCTGCAGCCCGCGGCCGCGGCCGGGCTGCTGACCTGGCACGGGTACCTGCCCAACGACGAGGCCATGCGGATCACCGACGGGGCGCTGGCCGGCCTGTCGCTGCTCCAGGACGACCCGAACTTCCGGCATTCGATGCCGACCAAAGTCGCCGAGTACATGGCGCGCGGCGTGCCGGTGATCACCACCCCGCTGCCGCTCGCCATGGAACTGGTCGAGCGGCACCGGTGCGGCTTCGTGGTCCCGTTCGGCGGCGCGGCGGCCGCCGCCGGGGCAGTCCGCGCGCTGGCCGGGGACCCGTCGCTGCGGGACGCCATGGGCGCCCGCGGCCACCAGGGCGCGAGCCAGAACCTGCGCTGGCCGGCTGACGCGCGCGGGTTCGTCGCCCGGCTCGAGCAGTGGGCGGGCGCGGCCGGGCCGCCGCAGGCAACTCCGGCGGATCCCGCTTCCCGGGTATCTGCCCAGGATGGCCGGTAGGATCACGCTGTGCTCACCCGGCTGCGCGCGCTGATCCTGGCCAACAAGCTGTTCACGGTCCTCCTGGCGGCCGGGGCGGTGCTGCGCCTGATCACCGCGGGTGGCTACCCGGGCGCGCTGTGGTTCGCCGGCGATTCCTACGTCTACCTGGGCGCGGCGCTGCGGCTGCGGCCCGACCTGTCCAAGTCGACCGGGTACTCACTGTTCCTCAAGGTGTTCGAGCCGTTCCACAGCCTGACCCTGATCACGGTCCTGCAGCACCTGATGGGGCTGGCCGTCGCGGTCATGCTGTACGTGCTGCTGCGCCGGGCGCGGGTCCGCACGCTGTGGTCGGCCCTGGCCACGGTGCCGGTCCTGTTCAATGGGTTCCAGATCGAGCTCGAGCACATGATCATGGCCGACACCCTGCTGGAGTTCCTGCTCGTGCTGGCGGCCACGATCCTGCTCTGGCAGCGGCGGCCGTCCTGGCCCGCCGTGCTGGTGGCCGGGCTGCTGACCGGGTACGCGGTCACGGTGTGGAGCGGCGGCCTGGTGCTGCCCGTGGTCTTCGTGGTCTTCGTCATCTGGCGCCGGATGGGCTGGCGGCGG
>Ga0335081_10001691_pt1 | contig 35068 bp, 34 predicted proteins | sample Lox_Sample_35_FD_206713 | JGI IMG/M metagenome (GOLD analysis project Ga0335081, IMG submission 206713) | Soil microbial communities from Loxahatchee National Wildlife Refuge, Florida, United States - Lox_Sample_3.5 | ecosystem: Environmental > Terrestrial > Soil > Wetlands | place: USA...
GAACGACGGCCCGCAGGATGTCCCCTTTATTTCCCGTGGTTGATACGTCCGCTGCATTATGTCCTGCGAAGGCCTCGGCCACAAGTTCGGCGGAAGTCTGCTTAAACGTCTTCGGCGGATAGTTATTGGTTACCACGGTAATGGCACGTTTATGAGGTTCAGTAAAGAGCTCGACAGAGCTTACGCCGTATTCAGCGGCTTTTTTTGCAAGGTATCCCTTGAGCACCTGATTATCGGACCGAGACAGCAATCTGGCTTCGGTCATCTGGCTGCTGATTTGTTTCCCGAACACAAAAGCGTCCCTCTGCAGCAGGTCGTAGTATTGCTGAGCGATTGAGACCGAATCCTTGAGCGAATTTTCTATGCGCAGGCTGAACAACCGCTCAATACTGCTGGTGAACATGCCGCTTCCGATGAAAAACAGGAGGACAGGCGGTATGAAGGAGAGGCTGACAAAGGCAAATACCAATTTCGTCCGGAACCTAGCTCCGAGCACGCCGCGCTTTCGCTCCACCGAGAGTTTCCAGAGGCTTTTAGCAATCATGAATATTACGGTCGCCAGGAGGAGGAAGTTTGCGTTGATGAGAAAAATGATTAGAAGGTTATCAGAAAGGGGGCCCTCAAAGCCCCGGTACTTAAGTTGAAGCACAATGACAAGCGCAGTGAGGACCAGAAAAACAAATAAATAGAGGACGCCCCTCCAACCGCTTTTGCCCTCTTTGCCGTCAGTCACCATGATAACGGCAGAATACCAAAATCATCACTCAAAAGCAAGGTCTGGTTTAGCCATGTTTTGATTAATTCTCTTGACAAACCAGAGGTTTCTCGTATATCTTAAGAAAAAATGGTTTGCTTAAACAGTTGTCTGCGCGTGGAATAAATCAGGAGGCAGGAATGACCACAAGGCCGAGCGCCCTTATCCAGGCAGCATGCATTTCATTACTGATCATGCTCGTTCCGGGCACAGCCGCACCTCAGGAACAGAAGGAGCCATCGTCAGGGCAACAACCCGAACAAACCGTTGCAGAACCGACTCTGCCGCAGTCCAAACTAACGGGCACGGTAAGTGGGACGACTGGCAGCTCCGGGCAATTGCAAGATGTGTCGCAGAAGGATGAATCGCTGGCCACCGCTCCCGCGGCGGAACATTCTACTCCCACCAGCGAGGAAAATACCGAGTACGTCATTAAACAGGGTGATACACTCTGGGACATTTCGAATACTTATCTCAAAGATCCCTTCCTTTGGCCGATTATTTGGAAAGCAAACCCATCCATCGCAAACCCGGATATGATTTTTGCGGGAAGCAAACTTGCAATCCCGAGCCTCGCTCCTCTCGAGCGGGCCATGCAGACACCGTCTGAAGAAGCGCCAGAAACAGTGATTGTGGAAAAGCAGGCGCCGGTCAGTAGTGAAGTAGCGAAACCACCTGTAGCTGAACAAACCACCGAGGCAGCGGCATCACCCGCTCCTGCGCCGGTACCGGAAGAAGGCCTGGGGTCGGCTTTTGCCGTGCGGCCGCGTCAGGTGCAGCCCGCGGAAGAAAATCCAGGAGGAGGCAACGTCCTTATCCTGCCTGAAGAACAGCCCAAACCGATTGTCGACAAGTATGCCATGCTGAGTGCCGGCTTCGTAAATGATGTAGAAAGCGTTGGCGCCATCACCGGTTCTGCAGGAGAGACGAAGACCATCTTCGGATATGACGACTCCGTTTATGTCAAGTTCGGCTCGCCCGGGAATGTCAATGTTGGAGATAAATTCCTCATTTACACGCCCCTGGGAAAAGTCAAACATCCCCACACCGGTAAAAGTTATGGACGGCTTATCAGCAATCTTGGCATATTGCAGGTCACATCGAAGGATCCGTCTTCTGAAGTGTGCACTGCGCGGATTACTCTTTCCTTCGATACCATCGAAAAAAATGACCTGTTGACCCCTTACCAAGAACCGATGCTGATCTATCCCTCCCCGGCGAAGAATAAGGACATCTCCGGATACATTCTCTCGGTTAGAAACAATCAAACAATCGCCGGTCAGTCGGATTTCGTTTACCTCGACAAGGGGAGTTCAGACGGCGTTGAACCCGGAGACAATTTCGTTGTTTATAGCGATTCGGGAAAATCGGGGGAACTCAGGGTAAAAATCGGTGAAGTGCAGGTGATCCTTGTAAAGGAGCACTCTTCCACCGCCATTGTTCGCAGGAGCACCGATACCCTGGCCAGTGGCGATTCTGTTGATTTCAAAAAATAGGATTGTCCCCATTCGCCTACCTGGTTGAGTTGGAATACTGGCTTGGAGCACATACGATTCCTGCTCGTCGAGACTTGACTGATGAGAGAGAGGGGAAATTTCTTTTCTCTCTTCGCCGCCGACGAACAGGATATGAATCAGTTCTCGTCCTTTTTTGCTCCCCTGCGTTATAAAGCCGCTTAACCGATTACCTGCTACCCAACCATAAAAATCCCGATATCCTTCATTTCTACCAGAGAGACGACTTTCAGCACTCGGGGAATAATGCCGAAGCGTGCGTTATAGGAATTCCCCAGAACGTCGGCATAATCACCCAGACCGGTCGCGTACCGGAAAATTTCCCAACTCATGGGGGAAAGCGCAATCCACTTCGCAATCACGTTGATGTCGGTCCTTTTTACATCCCCTCTTATGCAGAGATCCCCAAACTCATGCGAAGACGGAGGGCGAAATCTCCGACTATGAAATTGTTTGCATAGATTTCGCCCCCCAATTAAGAATTGACTCTAACATTTACGGAGCGATTACCTGCGAATGGCGAGAGTACCAAAAGCCCTAGAATTGCGCTGTTGCGAGGATCATCAGAAGGGACTCGATGAACTTTCCCCGCTTGACATTTACTTACGGCAGACCGACTGTCTCATTCAGTTCCGGAAGCGTTATGGTACTATAGAGAACAGATTTGACAACAGGACGGATAACGACTTGGGTCTCATTGTCAAAATGAGAAATCGTCAATCCGCGCTATGAGGGATGTGAAGATCGGAAGCTGATGAGAGATAGCGATATGATCGTGAGAAAGACATGGATCCAGATCGCGCCCATCAGGCAGAGTGACAGCAGCAGCGCATCACAATACTATAGAGAAACGTGTTCTTCAGAACCAGCTGGCCTTTTCCCTTCATGGTGTTCCTCCTATGATGCGGAAGCTCTTTTCTTCGCTGCTCTCATCATTTTTTTACTTCACGATTGCTGATGCCTGGGGATCGAAAGGATTCATCCGTACAGCAAGGGAGAACAAATAAGGATACTCGCTTTTCAGGTGTTTCATATAGGCGAGCCATTCCGTAATAAGCAGTACGTACGCTCGTTTGATGTCACCGGCAATATGGCTGGTGTCTGCCGGCGACAATTCGGTCAAGTTCTCCCGCGCGGCCAACTCCTCGGTCAGATGAAAAACCGCCCAAAGCAGCTCGGTGAAGGTTTCATGTTCGAGAAGGTTTGGGTTTTCCAGAAGCCTGAGTAAAAAATCCCGCCTTGTCGCGAGAAAGGACTTCAACACGACAAGATCCGTTTTCGCATGATCGATTTTGCAGTCATAGATTATGGCTATGCTAGCCGCTTCACCGAATTGCCTATCTGACCACTGCCCTGTCACCAGGAGGTCTTTTCTTAGCGTATCCGTATTTTGATCAAATCCGGAGAAAAGCTTTAGAAGGCCTGTCCCCGCTTCGCTAAAAAAAGTACCGATGACCATGTTCATCTTGTTCAGCATCGCCATTTTTTCACGCATGTTCAGCATCTGATTCAAGATCAGCGTCACGAGCAGGACCTGGATGGGGATGAAGGCAATGTCCTGGAGCAGATAGAAAAAAGTGCTCCGCGCATCGCGAAAGACAACGATTTGAATGATGAAGAGAGATGCCGATGCCAGGATGAGCGATATCCCGAGAATAACCTGCCATGTATACTGCTTCATTCCGTTTTGTTCCTTTCACCTGTCAGCGATGGTGTTTATTTCAAGCAGAAAAGTCCCACTGGACGAAATTGTCAGTGCAGGACAATTCAAGAAAAAAAGCCCGTCGGAGAAGGACTTTTTCGGAGAGTTCGTGCGTTGTTTTTTTATTTTAGAAAGGAGAAGAACCCGTTGAAAAAATATACAAGGCCGAGAACCCCTGACAGCATGCCGAGATACCAGAAAAACTTCTTTTTCATCAATGCCGCGATTGATGAAAGCAGGATCGCGATCTGGAGGAACATAGCAGCCAGACCAAAGGCGCTGGAATGCTTTTGAGCTTCGTCGCGGACCGCTTCAAGCGCCTTGGCGGTTTTCATGATCTCGGCCTTCTCCTCTTCATATTTATTTATCTTCTCGGCATAACCATCGATTTTTTTCTGATAGTCCGCGGTTAGAGAACGGGATACGCTCCCTTTCAGGGACTTCATGTCCATTTCAAGCTTTTCCCTCTGGAGATCGTACACATATTCCTTAATGCTCTTGGCTTGATAAAACGCCCACTGGTCCGAGGCCTGGGACTGGGACATCATAGCCTTTGATCCGTACCCGCCGCCCTTAAGGGTAGAGAGCGTGGCGCAGACAGCGAAGATAACCGTCGTGAGCGCAAGGTAATTGAGCCAGGGTTCTTTCTTTTCTTCTGCCATGATGCAACCTCCAGGACAATAAGGCCGTATGAGTAACGGCACATAGTACCGAAATCAGGTTTATTAGTCAATAGGTTGGTCCTGAAGGGAGCGGGCCTGCCCATTGCAATCTCATAGAATTCCTGCTACATTTTAATTGACGATAAAAATCGAAGAGAAAAGGACAGCCAGATGATCATCGGAGTTCCCCGCGAAATCAAGATTGAAGAGTTCCGTGTCGGAATAACACCCTTCGGTGTGCAAGACCTTGTGCAGGAAGGTCACAGAGTCCTCATTGAAACCAATGCAGGAGCTGGCAGCGGCTTTTCGGACGATAATTATCGAAAAGCCGGATCGGAAATCGTCGACAAAAAACAGGTATTCAGCCAGTCTGAACTCATCGTCAAGGTCAAAGAACCGATGCCCCAAGAATACGAGCTGCTCAGGGAAGAGCACGCGCTTTTCACCTACCTACACCTTGCCCCTAACCGCGAGCTTACCGAAGTGTTGCTCAAAAAAAAAATAACCGGTATTGGCTATGAAACGCTCACGAAGGACGGCACCCTTCCCCTTCTCGCCCCAATGAGCGAAATCGCCGGTAGAATGGCGCCGCTCATGGCCGCCCATTATCTCCAGAAATTCAAGGGAGGATCGGGCATTCTTGCGACCGGCGCGAGCGGAGTCAAACCGGCCAAGGTCATGATACTCGGAGCTGGGGTAGTGGGTACAAATGCGGCCCGTGTCGCGTCAAACCTAGGAATGGAGACCGTGGTCATGAACAAGGACACGGAGCGGCTTCAAAAAATCGACGAGATGTTCATGGGACGGGTGGAAACCCTTCCAGTCACGATCCAGACGATTGCAGAGGAACTCAGGGACGCTGACATCATCATCGGAGCAGTGCTTATACCCGGCGCCAGGACCCCCATTCTCATAACGCGTCAGATGCTCGGGACCATGAAAACGGGCTCGGTGATTGTGGACGTAGCCGTGGACCAGGGAGGCTGCATTGAAACGTCCCGTCCCACCACGCATGACGACCCGGTGTATGCAGTGGACGGCATTATTCATTACTGCGTTGCGAACATGCCAGGCGCCTATCCGAGGACATCAACGCTGGCACTCACGAACGCGACACTTCCTTATGTTAAAATCATTGCAACTGAAGGGATCATGAAGGCGGTGCAAACGGACCCCATCATACAGAGTGCGCTGAACACCTATCAAGGAAAGATCGTCAACAAGGCCTTGGCAGAATCTCTGAGGTTTACGACCGGTTAGCACGGAAACACCATTCAGATGCAGGTTCCGCAGTTCAACATAAAAAAAATTTCAGCCTTCCGGATTAATGAGCGGAAAACACCTTTTCAATATCAGGCGTGGCCTCGATCAGTTTGTCTCCCACTTTGCATAAATCCTCGTCGATTATCGAGTATCTTTTCAGCAGCGTATCGAACTTGCCAGACCAGATGCTGTCACCTTCCTTGCGGGCAACGAACCTCCCCGCAAGCGCATCGGCAAGCGCAACCACGGATGTTGTTTCCTTTTGCTCTGATGCAAGCTCGGGATGGTGGTGGAATTTGGTGATTAGCGATAGATCCTTCGGCATGCCAAGTTCCTCGATGAGCCAGGCTCCCGCGTCCGCGTGTGTGCAACCAAAAAGGGTCTTCTCCCATTCAAGCAGATCATCTCCCGGAGCGATAGAGATGAATTTTTTCTGGTCCATGCTGCAGAAAACGACCCGGCCGATATCGTGGAGAAGGCCGGCGAGAAAACACTCTCCCGGAATGGTCATGGGGATGAGATCGGTGAGCGCTGAGGCGAGAAATCCAACTTCATACCCGTGGATCCAGAGATTCTCAACCGTAAAAGAGCCTTTTGTGGGCATGACGTTCATAACCGTCATGCCGATGGCAATGGACCTGATCCGGTCGAAGCCGAGAAACATGATGGCCTGTTCAATGTCCTTGATTTGCCCCGAGCGAGCGAAGGCGGCGGAGTTCGCCATGCGCAGGACTCGCTGGGCAAGCGCCTGATCAAAAGTAATGAGCTTATGGAGATCGCTAGTGGATGCGTTTTCATCCTGCACTGTTTTGAGGATCTTTCCCAGGAGCACGGGAATCGTGGACAGGTCGTGAAGTCCCTTGATATACCGTTTGACGTCGCTTTCCGTAATTTGTTGCTTCAAATCAGGCATGGCTCTCCCTCGGTTTGAATTCTAAAATCTTGTTTCTCTTATCGGCAGCAGAAAGTATAACTTTAATGAGCAACAAGCAACCTGAAAACAGGGGGATGGCAGAGTTCAATTTATCATCAATCCAAGAACACCCCATCCGAACTACCGTATTGGTTACGGGATGAATTGGGAAGTCGGATGAAAGGAATTTGACATTTCAATCAACCGTTGCTATATTTGGTTACATGGAATTAACATACTCACATCATGGTGTATTTAGCTTAAATTATCACTTGGTTCTTGTGGTGGCATATCGCCAAGAGACGGACAATCCGCGAGGAATCTTCTTGTTGGAAGCCCCAACCAATAGGTTTATCTTTGGTTGCGGGAGCATTCACTGGAAGCCACGATCTCTTAGCATGAACGTTTTACGGCAGCGATATCTCAAAAGACACGAACATTCGCTAAAACTTTAGTAAATAGGCTCATTATGTTGCTATCAACGGTTGCATGATCAAGCGCTATATATATCCGGTTCAAATGAGTCCTAATCGATTCACTATTACCTTTGTTGAGATTCGACAGACGGTCGCGATCATCGATTCTTATGTAGCAAGACAAGCTGGGGGTCGAGCCTTCAGAACGTAGCGGTCGAGACCTGAGACCCCATTGCAACCGCGCAAGCGATATAGTAGCGGTAGCGTTTATTGGATAGCGAGTCAGCATCAGTAGGGAAACCCTGTATTAGGCAGGCGTAAGAACAAAATAAAACCGCTGCCTCCGGAGAATAGACAGCGGTCAAAAAATCCAACCTACAATATTTCAACAGCTACAGGAAGAACCGCAGGCACTTGGCTGCATGCCCGTAAGCACAAATCCTTGATTTTCCTGGAAGTCGATATTGGTACTCGTGAGCATGCCCTTTGCACGCTCCTCTATGAAAATCTTAAGCCCCTGCATATCCAGGGTCGTGTCACCGGTCTGAGGCGCTTTGGCTATGTCCATAGCCAGAGAAGGGCTTCAGCCACCCGGTACAACGAATATCCTTACTCCGTCTCCAGCAGTACCCTGCTTAGAGACGATTTCCTTGAATTTGCCCACCGCGTTGTTTGAAATACTTACCATGCTTCCTCCTTGCTGTATTATTAATTCAAGCCACCCTGAGTTTCAGAGTTTAGTTAATTTAAAATATATTACCAGCCTCCTTCTTCTGGTGCAACTGTTTTTTTATGTGTAAAACAACGTTTTATTAAAGAGGATATGCGGCCATGGACGAACAGGGAAAGGCGGGTATTCTGAATGAAAATTATGCAACACCAGGCATTACGCGTCGATAATTAACTTCTTTTCTGTTTCAGTATCTCGATAAATTCTTCCATCTTTACCCTGATTTCATCCCGTGCCCTTCTGAAATCTTTCATCACCTCTTCTGCGGTGCCGATGGCATTAATAGGGTCCTTGATGGGCCAATGAAAGCGTTGTATCCGTGAAGGGGTCAGCGGGCATGACTCCTCCGCATCGCCGCAAAGCGTGACAATGATATCCATGGTTATGAGAATTCTTTCATCGATTCTTTTAGATTTTTGATTCGAAATATCGATGCCGATTTCATTCATCACGGCGATGGTTATTGGATGAACTCCCGCGGCTAAAAGACCCGCGCTGAAGGGCTCGATCAAGCCCTTTCCGAGCTCTTTCGCCAGGCCCTCAGCCATCTGACTCCGACACGCATTGCCGATGCACAGGAACATCACTTTTAATGGAGATAAATTTTCCATCTTATTAATGGCAAGGATACCCCAACCTACCAGAATGGAGGTTGGGGAGGAATTGCCATGCTGTTAGGCATCTATCCTTGCGCTTATCCTTTCGGCTAATAGTGTCTATGCTCGTTCAAGAAGAACGAGGTCGTTATGTTCCCTGACCAAAAACAACTGCTGCCTACAGCTTGCGCTGTAAGCCCCCTAGTCAATTGGCTTTTGCAAGCCCCCACCTGAACTCTAAGAGTTAGGTCGCGGATAATTGACATTTCTGATGTCATGGATTACTGCATCGGCTGGCCCAGCAGGTGTTTAATGCCCTCAGTCGTATATACTTTTCCTTCTTCGTCGACAATAATGGCCTCTGCGCCGACCTTCTTCACGATTTCAAGACCCTTTTCGGGACCAAGAATAAACGGCGCCTTAGTAAGAGGATCAATGAACGCTCCCTTGTTTCCGATTAGAGTCGCAGAGATGACTCCTTTTGATGGTTTCCCAGTCCGGGGGTCGATAATATGATGATATCGCTTGTTTTTCCTGATGACGTACCGTTCGTAGTCACCTGAGGTGGAAATATATTTATCGCTCAAGTCGAGTACAGCAAGTGTCTTGTCCTTTTCCCGAGGGTGCTGCACGCCGATCCTCCACGGTTTGCCGTCCTCACGGTGTCCCATGACCCAGATATCGCCGGCTACGGCTATGATCGCGTTTGTTATGCCACGCTTCCTGATTACGTCTGCGGCACGATCTGCTGTGTATCCCTTCATGCCTCCAAAGTCCATGATCATGCCGGGTCTCTTCAGAAATATCGTTGAAGCTTTCCGGTCAACCTCTATATTCCGATAGTTGACCAGTGGCCGAATCCTCGCAATCTCTCCATCCGTGGGGATTTTCCCCTCCTTGAGCCGCATCTGCCACAGGACTACCAGCGGTCCGATTGTTACGTCAAAAACGCCTCCAGAAAGCTTTGATACCACTTCGGCATCCTCGACGACTTCGATCATTTCGGGTGAGACCTTGACCGGATGTTTGCCCGCAGCAAGGTTCACCCTCGTGATCTCGCTGTCATTCTTGTAGAGTGACATCATAGCATCAAGCCGGCGAAGCTCCGCCATCCCCGCGTCGATGGCTGCTTCACCTTCTTCCACCGTCCTTGCCACAACCGTGATCGTCACATCGGTACCCATGATCGATTCCGTCTTTAGGACCGTCTTGGGCCGGGCGGAGGTGCACGCGGACGCAATCAGAACAAGTGTAAGAAAAATGATTCCTGAACGTCTCATTATTATACTCCTAGAACCGCAATCAATTTAAACGAAACAAGAGACTTTGACCGGAGCATGGGCTGCGAGTTTATGCTTTGCCGATCTTTTTCTTTGCAAGATGGTTTCTTGCTGCCGTTCTGACCGGCGCCGGGACATTGCGGCTTTTTTCAAGAATGACAAGTTCGCGGACGCTCAACCGGTTGATAAAACCAAGTGATATGCCGACCGGGGTTTTAGGGTTGTTCACCAGCGCCGAGGCGACTGATATTTTTTTTGACCACTCGCTATTGATGCCAATCTTGCGTATCACGTCTTCGCTCATATTGGTCGATTTGGCGAAGAACTCAATTTCGCCGATGGTAATCCGGGGATTTTCCAGTACGGCTAGTGCAATCATCTTGCTGGACTCCCTGATCAGCAGGCCCCGCGCGTCCTTGCCACCCGCCACTGCAAGCTTGATCTTCTGCGGCGGCGTCATCTTCTGAATGAGCTGCTGGATGTTGAGCTTCGTCCCGTCTACGGCATGTTCACCGGAGGCTTCCCCCATAACTATATCGATAACCCGCGTACCAGCGATGAAGTGCTTCATCTCCTCCGAGGCTGTCAGTGCGATGAAGGCAAGCGTTGTTTCTTCCAGATTGGGACAACGGACGAGGGCCTGTAAAACTTCCTCGTCATCACAGTAGACCAGGGCGATCTGGTCAAGGATGACTGCAGGGGTGCGGACATCGAGAATGATAGCCCGGAGCGCGATCGGTGAGCAGTGTTCTATGTCCAAGGGCAGCTGCCGCTTGAACTTCCTCGCGTATATGACTTTCCATTTCGAAGGCTCGTCCACTTGTCGCCTCACTGTATCGTTGAACAGAGTTACGCCAGGTGGCAGGGTGAAGCGCTGCCAGGCGTCTGACGGCTGAAAAAACGGCCCTTTGTTATCCTGATAAGCGGGTGAAATAACAAAGAACCCATTCTGTCGTTGCTCAACCGACAAGCGTCTTCTTAAACGACTTTATAGCCGGCTTCAACAACGGCGAACGACAATTTGTCCAGAGAGACCTTGGCGTCATCATAGGTTACTGCAGCTTCAGCCTTCTGCAGGTCTACCTGCGCGTCCTGCACGCCTGGTACCGCCTTAAGCGCTTTCGCGACCCGCGTCACACAGTGATTGCAGGTCATTCCCTGTATCTTGAGATTTACCTTTGCCATACGCTCCTCCTCGTTACAATAATACTCTTTTTATTTTATTTGACATGATTCGCTTTGCAAAATGCCCTGAAGCCCAGAAAACGTGTGGTTTTATTTAATCCTCTGCCACAATAGCCTATTTGAGTCCGTATTTCTCCATCCTGTAAATCAACGTCGGTCTAGTAATGCCGAGATATTCTGCAGCGCGAGTCTGGTTGCCATTGTGCTTTTCGAGGCCCCTGATAATGAGGTTCTTTTCCAAGTCTTCGAGCGCGATCCCCTCATCCGGAAGGTTCAGAATGATGTTGTCGACTGCACCCTTCTTGTTTTTCATTTTTTCCGGAAGATCGGCGAGCGTCACAGTGTTCCTGCGTCTCAGAACCGATGCCCGTTCAATGACGCTCTCAAGTTCACGTACATTTCCGGGCCAGCCATAGGAAAGAAGCGCCTGCTGCGCTTCTTGATCGATACTCACGGCGGCATCTTTATTGAACTTTTTTAGAAAATAGTTCACCAGCAGCGTGATGTCTTCTCTGCGTTCTCTCAGGGGAGGTATGCGCAGAGCCACGACGTTTAAGCGATCATAGAGATCTTCCCGGAATTTACCTTCCTTGATTGCCTGATCGATGACTTTGTTAGTGGAGGCAATAACCCGCACATCCACCTGAACGGGTTTTGTGCCACCAAGCCGATCAACAGTTCGTTCCTGCAGAACACGAAGTATCTTCGCCTGAAGATCAATGCGAAGGTCTCCGATCTCGTCCAGCAAGATCGTTCCGCCGTCGGCCAGTTCGAATTTTCCTTCCTTGTCCCTGTCTGCTCCGGTAAAAGCCCCCTTTACATGGCCGAAAAGCTCGCTCTCAATGAGCATCTCGGGGATAGCGGCACAATTGACGGCAACAAAGGGGCCTTCGGCGCGCGAACTGTTGAAATGGATGCCTTTGGCGAGAAGCTCTTTGCCCGTTCCCCGTTCTCCCGTGATAAGGACCGTCGCGTCGCTCGCGGCCACTCGGCCGGCCATATCGAGCACCTCCCGGATAGCGTCACTGTTGCCTATGATGCTTTCGAAACGGTACCGATCCGTGACCTCGGCCCGGAGTTCGACGTTTTCTTTCTCAAGCCGTCTCATTCGGAGCGCTTTAGCGAGCGTAAGCATCAGCTCATCGCGGTTAAAGGGTTTGGTAATGTAATCGAAGGCCCCCTGCCTCATGGCCTGCACCGCACTCTCGATTGTGCCGTAAGCAGTAATCATGATAACAGGCAGGTCTCCGTCCCTATTATGGATCGTCGCCAGGACCTCCATCCCGTTCATGCCGGACATAGTGATGTCAGTGATCACCGCATCAAAGTATCCCTTCTCAAAAAGTCGTAACCCCTCCTCGCCGCCCGCCGCAGTCTGCACGCGATGTCCAGCCGAGGTCAGATTGAATTCTATGACTCTGCGGAGGCTGTCGTCATCATCTATGAGAAGGATAGAGGATCTTTTCATGATTTTTCATCGCAGAGAGAAAAGAAGAATGCGATAAATTGCCCTTATGCAATGGGGATCTTGACGGTAAACGTCGCACCCTGGCCCGGCTCGCTCACTACGTCAATTGTTCCCCGGTGTTTCTCGATGATGCGGTAGGTGATGGCAAGCCCGAGACCCGTTCCCTGCTTCCTAGTTGTAAAAAACGGGCTGAAAAGCTTTTTCCGGTTCTCTTCCGAAATGCCCGATCCGGTGTCCCTGATCATCACTTCGATCATCTCATTCAGGATCCTGCTCTTCACGGTCAACTCGCCTCCTTCCGGCATTGCCTGGATGGCATTCAGAACCAAGTTTAGGAAGGCCTGTTTGAGCATCCCGGCATCGAGACTCCGTTTTCCGATTGCCGGATCAAGCTGTTTCCGGACCGTGGTGCCACCTTTCCTGGCCTCCTGCGATGTAAGGGTCAGCACGGACTCGAGGGCCTCGTTTAGGTCGGCCTGCTGAAAGTCTGGCTGCTTGGACTTCGCGAACTCGAGGAACTCCTGGACAATACGGTTTAGCCGGTCCGTCTCCTTGAGCAGGATCTGGATAAACTCATACCTGGCATCATCCACCGAATAGTCGTCTTTCAGAATCTCGACAGCGCCCTTGATTGACCCGAGAGGATTGCGTATCTCATGGGCCATGCCGGCGGACAGCTCACCGAGGGCGGACAACCGATCCGCACGTCTCAGATGCTCTTCAGTCTGGAACAGGATATCCGTCTGTTCCTTCAGCTTCCGGTGGGACTCATCGAGCCGCCTGAGTGCCTCCTCATAGCGCATGCCCTGGTTACGTTCCATCTGACTCAACACGCCAGTGACGCCACCGATCAACAGGAAAAGGAACAATTCGACGTAATTATAGACATCCAGAAAAGGATCGTGCCAGTGCATAAACAGATGCGGCAAAAACAGCACTACGGATGCAATGGATATTGATACGCCTCCCCTAATCCCGTACCAATAAGCACCCAGTATAATTGGGACAATGTAAAGGTGACCGAGAAGCCCATGGAGTATACCGACCTGTACACCCCGCACGAGGTAGTGGATCAGCGAAATGAGCGCAAGAAGACCTGCCAGCACGTAAGCCCGGGAACCTTTTATGCGCCTGAAGGGGGAGTCTAACATATGAAGTGCGTCTTGTCCTGTGTAAGCACGGGATCTAAAACTCGGCAGGCTGCTCACTGCACGCCCATAATCATGAATGATTCCGTGCGGTAGTAGCAGGGAGAATGCCTTTTCATGACCTTTATTCAACAGCAAAACGATGTAAATACAATTTAACTTAATCGTGTCCCTTTTGTCAAGAAATGACTATATTCCATCATTGCTGTCCAAAACAGCCCGAGATCAAACATACCACCCGCGATAGATGCGGGTTTTAGACAAGTAAATATGCATTTTCTGAATCAGGTTCCCTTTGAATCTTGCCATATGCTCTAATATGCTGTCCAAATCAAGCGAATTCAAATTGCAGCTTCTCTTGCACGATGGATTCCGGTAATACTTCAAACGGTTTATCCAACCAGGCCCACAAATCACGATGGGTAAAGAGATTCATACGTAGCAACGCCACCAAGTTAGAGAGCGACCAGCCATATTGGGAACGTAATTTCAAATAGCGCAGAACGAGTATTGCAATAAGTGCTGTCCAAATCTGAATTTTCACCGCATTGGCGCTGGTACCCACAAAGGTCTTAATCTTCAGGTTTTGCTTGAGAGCCTTGAAAAACAGCTCGATCTTCCATCGGTCCTTATAGATAGCGCAGATTGTAGTAGCACCCAACTTCAAATGGTTCGTCAGAAAAACAAACACTTGATCTTTCTCTGGATCATACATTTCAATGCGCCGGACTAGATGGGGACACTTTTCGGCAGCCTTGAGTCCCGTCAAACGGACTACTTCGTCCCTGAGAACATTCCTGTTCTCCGGAACTTTTCGCTTCTCCACAACCTCATAGAGTGTGTTATCCTTCATGCGCGTCACAAAGAAAACACCCAGGCCGGTCCATTTCCCAAATAATTCATAATCATTGTAGCCTCGATCATCCACTACAATGGTGCCGGAATCGAACTGCAGCAGATGAGCCACCTTTACGTCGGAAACCTTCCCATCGGTAATAACCGCATAGGACGGGAGATAACCGTCATGGTCCAATACTAGGTGAAGTTTTACCGCACCCTTCGTGCGGCGGAACTTCGCCCAATCATACATTGATAAGCACAAATCTATCGTCGAGGAATCAAGGCTCATCAATTTATTCTTGAACCGAAACTTCTTTTTCCCGATCTTTTGATCGCGACACCGCTGCAGCAAGGAAAAGAAGACTTGCTGATACAGCTCCCAGGGACGATGTTCATTGGCATAGGCAAGCGTGGAACGGCTTGGCGCTGTTATCCCCAGATGTTTCAACTTACCTTCACAACTCCGCAGTCCGCCGGTAATTTCTCGTAATGAGTGAGCTCTCCCTAACTGGCAGAACAACATGGATACGAATTGTCCCCAACAGGTAAATCCTTTTGCTCTCCGCTCTGCTTTCGTTTCCTTTACCGCTTTTTCAAAATCAATACGCGTAAAAAGAGATAGAATTTGGCTAAAAATACTGGTAAACTTAGTCATGCTTTCCTCCGGTCTGGGTTTTAGTTGCCTCGCAACAACTATTTTACTCAGACCGGATTTTTTTTCAAAACCTATTTTGGACAAGAGTGATATCGTATTCAACAAAATTGTCAGCTCGTTAAGGACTTTTTTTGCTCGGCAGCAGTTTGCAAATGGTCCAACAGACGGCAACAAACTATTGAGACCAAGTTGAGAGGCGCGTCCGAGGACGGTGGATATTATAGTATTACGAATTTATACCCATGAATAGCCGGTTCAAAGTGCGAAATAAGAAAATCATTTTTTGCGCCTACTGTGGCTTCTATTTACTCATCCGATTTGAAACAGCATGAAAATGTATACTCCAATAGGTGTAATTAGTGTTGGATTACTGACAGCGTCGCGGCACACTGTTGTATTCATAACACTTACCACTGCAGAGTATGCATATAATTTTCAGGATATTAAGTTGGCGGGCTTGTCCAAAAAAAATAAAGCAGGCTGCCTTCGCAACCTGCTTTTATATGTGGGTGAATATTAAGTGACTGTTGGGCGAATCAGGTGTTAACAACCTCTCACGCGATCGCTCAGGGTTGTTGGAAATTCAACGCGACTTATCTTCAAAACCCCCTAATTAGCATCAATGGGACGCACCCCTATCAAATGAGGTAACCCCATTATACAGGCCAAGTGGTCCTTCTTCTCCTGCATAACCGCCAGCTGCCATTCCTTCTTCACCCGAAATCACTTCACCACCCTTATAATTCACCCCAGTGCTTACTGAACTAGATGCAAACAGGGTAGCTCCGTTGTCAAGTTCCAATTCTTCCGGCTGTGACAACGCCACCTCTCTCTCTATATCAACGCTGCCCTCCCAGAAATTGATCCCTGTACTAACCGGACCTGTTGCAAAAATCGTAATACCATTGTCTAACCTGCTGCTCATGCCACTGGACATGTCACCTGCATAAGCTACTCCAAGGGTAAGAGCAAACACGATTACCGCTGAAACTATCATAATCTTTTTCATAATCTGTTCGCCTCCTCCGTCACAACTTTCGTGCACCTTATAAAGAAAGTCTACCACCATAATTCCCATTGTCAAGATAATATGCAACTCCTAAACAATTTATTTTCCTTGGCCTGCTTGCTTGTTCGCGGTAGGCATCACCGCTAAATCAAGGCCCGATAAAAGAACATCCGGGAGCCATGATTCTTTTCATTTTCCCCAGTATTTGTTCGAACCTATCAGATTCTTCCCAGGGATTACATACAGCGGCCCAAGCGTTTCCCTTCCTTGTTCACGAATCCAATGGTATTAAGTTAAGCGCTTTTTCTACCTCCGTGACCTGCATCGCACTTTCATATTTTTTGAAGCCTCTCGAACTGCCTGTTATAATCATTAAGCAAATACGGAATTTCCCCTTTCCATAAGGATGAGAATTTTTTCTCCTAGTATGATTTTGACAGATAGAAACAGCCCTGTTTACTCCCGCTTCCTTTCCTTATAGTATGTTACATTCGTTGGCGTCTACCCATAAAATACCCATGAGGCATCATTGACATCCTTCCTTTAAGCGATATGATTACGATTAGACGCCGTTTTTGGCTGAATGCAAAACGGGTTGCACTATATATTCCATGATGAACATTACAGGGCAAAACGAAAGAGTGAATTTCATGCCAGTTCTGAGAATTTCCCGGGGGTCTTTTAAACCGGAAGACTATGAGAGCGTCAAGGTACGTCTTGATGAATCTGAGCAAACGCTCGTGCCAGCAATCAGAATGCTGAACGGCTGCCTACATTACTGGGCCGGCATCGATCAGACGACGAACACGATGGTAAACGTCAGCGTATGGAAGTCGCTGGCTGATGCAAAACAGATGGAGGCGCTGGCCCCCATGCTGGCATTGGCGAACGAGTTCGTCAGGCTGGGCGTCGTCTTTGAGCGCCCGATTGGCAACTATGAAACGCTTTGGCAAATCTAGCCGCGGTGCGTTCATATTTTTAAACGGCCCTCTGTCGAAAGGAGAAGAACATGAAAGTCGGAGTCATTGGATCAGGTGATGTGGCGAAGGTGCTGGGAAAGGGCCTGCTGAAACACGGTCATGACGTCTTGATGGGTACGCGTGCGCCTGCAAAACTTTCCGACTGGACGAAACAGAATCCAAAGGGCAAAGTCGGCGGCTTTGCGGATGCGGCCAAGTTCGGTGAACTGGTTGTTCTGGCGGTCAAGGGCACTGTGGCAGCGGAAGCTCTTCGCCACGCCGGTGCGGCGAACCTCGCCGGAAAGGCCGTCATGGACGTTACAAATCCCATTGCAGACACACCTCCAACGAATGGTGTCCTGAAGTTCTTCACCAGTCTCGAAGAATCTCTCATGGAGCGCCTGCAGCGGGAATTTGGAGCAGTACACTTCGTGAAGGCCTTCAATTCCGTCGGCAATGCGTGCATGGTAAATCCGCAGTTCAAGGACGGCAGGCCGACAATGTTCATTTGCGGCAACGATGAAGCGGCCAAGAAAACGGTGAGCCGGATCATCGATCAGTTCGGCTGGGAAGCAGCGGATATGGGCAAGGTTGAGGCGGCTCGGGCGATCGAGCCATTGTGCATGCTCTGGTGCATCCCGGGCTTCCTGCGAAACGACTGGGTCCATGCGTTTAAACTGTTGACGCCGGTTTGAGAATAGCCTTGACTTCCTGTTAGCGGAGAAGACGGGCAATAAGCGCCTGTTGCTACCGGCGGGGTCTTGTGCATTCAATGAAAATGCAGCCTCGAAGGAGGATGAAGAACATGACTACGCCTGAAAAACAAGGGATCGTCAATATTCCGAGTCGCGGCAGCGTCGCTGAGACAGCGCAACGCCTGGCGAACATGATCGAATCGCGAGGGATGACGGTATTTGCGCGAATTGATCAGCGTGCGGCGGCGATCACCGCCGGACTCGATATGAAGCCGATGGTTTTGCTCGTATTTGGCAATCCGAAAGCGGGAACGCCTCTGATGCAGAAATATCCCTCACTAGCTCTCGATCTGCCACTGAAGGCGCTCGTATGGGAAGACGAGGCCAGACGGGTTTGGATCAGTTACAACAGCCCAGATTACTTGATGCAGCGGCACGGTCTGGATGAAAAACCATTTCAAGCCGTAGAAGCGATCATTGCACAGGCAGTGCAGTAGCTCGAGGCAGTAAACTGTCTTGCAAATTCTGAATATTGAGATTTCATACTTCGTAATCTGTTTTGAGCGGGCGTCGCGCTCGGGGTTTGGTCGTTTGGGTCCAGCATGAGAAGCCAACGACTATGAGACAGGGCACCCTTCCCCACAAGGATGGTCTGGTTCTCCTCGTCGTTTTATTCTTTTATTCTTTAGGACCAAACCGGAGAACCATCGCTGGTCCTCGAGCATCCCCCTTCACTCCGTCCTCGCAATATGAGCGGAGGCCTTAAGATATTATTTGACACGAAGCTCCCTATGAGCCTAAAATCAATCAAAAGGTATTTTCAAGCCCCCGCATTACAGGAATGCGCATTACAGGAATGGAAACCATGAAAAGGCACGGCGTTAGGATGGCAATACTGGCTGGGCTCGTAGTGATGTTGGCAAGTTGTGCCAGTCTCGAAAGTTCCAATTCCAGATCCAGAGCGCAGGCTCTTGCACAGGTTAACGACCAAGCACTGCTAGCACAGATCGCCCTGACAGGCAAGTATGCGGACGTCCGGAGCGCTGCGGTGAGGAAGCTGACCGACCAGGTATTGCTGGCAAAAATCGCGGTGGAGGACAAGAATGCGGCAGTCCGGAGCGCTGCGGTGGCCAAGCTGACCGACCAGGCACTATTGGCACAGATCGCGGTGGAGGACCAGGATGCGAGCGTCCGCGGCGCAGCTGCAGAAATTCTGACCGACCAGGCATTGCTGGCAAAAATCGCGGTGGAAGATAAGGATGCGAACGTCCGCAACTCTGCAGTGAGGAAACTGACCGACCAGGCACTCCTAGCACAGATCGCGGTGAAGGACAAGAATGCGAACGTTCGCAGCGCTGCCGCAGAAAATCTGACCGACCAGGCACTCCTGGCACAGATCACTCTGGAAAGCAAGGATTCCTATGTCCGGAGCGCTGCCGTAGGGAATCTGACCGACCAGGCACTCCTGGCACAGATCGCGCTGGAAAGCAAGGATGCAGACGACCGAAGCGCTGCCGTCAGGAAACTGACCAACCAGACACTCCTGGCACAGATCGCGCTTGAAGGCAAGGATGCCACCGTCCAGAGCGCTGCCGTGAGGAAGCTGACCAACCAGGCATTGCTGGAAAAAATCGCGGTGGAAGGCAAGGATGCGGACGTCCGGAGCGCTGCCGTGAAAAAGCTGACCAACCAGGTATTGCTGGAAAAAATCGCGGTAGAGGACCAGGAGGCCACCGTCCGGAGTGCTGCCGTGAGTAAGCTGACTGACACCAATCAGTCATTGCTGGCGAAGATCGCGGTGGAGGACCAGGATGCAACCGTCCGGAGCGCTGCCGTGAGTAAGCTGACTGACACCGACCAGCCATTGCTGGCAAAGATCGCGGTGGAGGACCAGGATGCAACCGTCCGGAGCGCCGCCGTAGGGGAACTGACCGATCGGGCATTGCTGGCGAAGATTGCTGTGGAGGATAAGGATGCGAAAGTCCGCGGCGCTGCCGCAGGGAAGCTGACTGAGCAGAAGCTGGTCTGCACGGCCGGGGTGAACCCGCAGGTGTGGTACATCTCCTTCGAAAAGGGCACCGTGAGGGGGGAGGTCAACGACCGCCCCGACTTTCAAGAGACCATAAGCTCCATCAGCATCACTCCCTCAACAATCTCGTTCTGCGACATCCAAACGTACGGGCAAGATGCCTCCCCGAATATTATAGAAGAAACGGACTTGTGGACGATAGACCGAAGGAGTTTGACATACCATAATGAAAGCGAAACGAAGATGGGCACCGAACAGATACGCGTGAAGGTGGATGGAGTCTGTGTCATCAAGCCGTAGCGATCTTTCTATGTTTTTTTCGTCATCTTGTACAATGGCTTCGTCCGCGTCCGATGCGGGGACTGCGGCCATGAATACCTGATCGCATTTTGCAAGCGCCGTCACTTCTGCCCTCGTGTCGCCACGAACGGGTGATCGAATTCAGGGAATGGTTATTGGAAGAGATTGGCCCTGCCATACTGTCTTTGTAGGGAGCCAGTGTGTTCAGTATGACTTCACGATCGTTCGATAGCTTCTTCTTGAATACTCGTTTGCCATCCTCATCGACAATGCCAAGATAGGTGTTGCTTGAATGCAGGTCAAAGCCAGCGTATAATCTCATACAGCACCTCCAGGGTTAAGATTGGACTCTTTTCCTATGAGCATAACAGAATCTTACGATTCTGCTATGCTCGGAGGTGCCCTTTATATGATTATCATTTCTATTTTGCCTTGACAGTGTAATCCGGTACCGTTGACATCTCTCTGAATCAGGCTTATATTCAAAATATATATCAAATTATTCTAATTATCATACTCTTTACTTTTTAGCGTCTTAATGGGACCAACTCAATAGTCATCCAAGGAGGATTACTGAAATGACGCAAAAAACCATCCTGGCCATTGTCATACTCTGTACGGTATTGCTCGGAGTCAGCCCTGTTCGAGCACAGCAGGCTGCGCCGCCGTACCCTCTCGATATCGTACCGGAAAAGATGCCGGCCGATATCCCTTACGGAATGCCAATTTCGCTCGAACGCGCCGAGGCAGCCATCGCTGCGGCCGTGACCGAAGCGAAGAAACATGATTGGAAGTTGAATGTTGCCATAGTGGATTCCGGCGGCAATCTCGTCGCCTTCCAACGCATGGATGGGGCGCAACTTGCCTCGATCCAGATCTCTCAGCACAAGGCGCACACGGCGTTGAGCTTCCGTCGCGAAACGAAAGCGTTCGAGAAAGGCATTCAGCTCAATAATTTCAATTATATCCTCACGCTTGATGGAGTCATCGCTTCACGTGGCGGGATCCCGCTTGTGGAGGGAGGCAAGATAATCGGCGCGATTGGGTGTTCCGGCGGGCAGGGCTCGCAGGACGAGGTAGCCTGTAAAGCGGGCGCGGCGATCATCAAGTAAGCCTGCTCCCGTGGAATCGGGATCCACGCCAAAAGCAAAATGGTGCCTTGCCGCCTATGCCATCACCCGACCGGACCAGCGCGAAAAAACGCGCAGACCGGTTGGCTCCATGCTAAAGTGCAGGTGGCAACCCTTCCGCGAAGGATCCCGATTACAATTTGTACGGTGACGAATCCTTCCTGTTCCCGGCGACATTCCCTTCTTTGAAAATCAAAAAGTTACGGTCTGACTTCTCTATCTAATATTTCTTGACAAGCAGTGCACCGTCATTATAATCACCAGATCGTGCCACAGCAAGCCCCCGAAATTCAACCGGCATCTCCGGTCGAAATCAAGACCGTTCTCGCCGGCCTGATGCTGGCGCTCATGCTCGCATCGCTCGACCAGAACATTGTAGGTGTCGCGTTACCGAGGATCGTAAGCGACCTAGGGGGCCTTTCCCATCTGTCATGGGTTATAACATCGTTCATGCTCACGTCAACGACTACGACACCCCTATACGGCAAGCTGAGCGATATGTATGGCCGCAAACCACTTTTTATCGCGGCGATCCTCATCTTCCTTGCCGGCTCCAGCCTTTGCGGGCTGTCCGTTTCCATGACCCAGCTCGTCGTCTTTCGTGGGATCCAGGGGCTCGGCGCGGGCGGCCTCATAACGCTCGCGATGACGACCATAGCCGACCTTGTCGCACCACGCGAGCGCGGCCGCTATCAGGGCTATTTCGGCGCGGTCTTCGCCCTTTCGAGCATCGCGGGTCCGCTTCTAGGCGGGTTTATCACCGATGCCCTGTCCTGGCGCTGGATTTTTTATGTTAACCTGCCAATCGGCGCTCTCGCCCTGCTTTTCTTCATTTTTGGATTTCACCGCCCTCACCGCGTGGTATCTCACCGGATCGATTATGCGGGAGCGGCATTGCTTACTGCCGCTACGACTGCCCTGCTTTTGGTGCTGACCTGGGGCGGCGAGCAGTACGCCTGGTCTTCGCCGCTCATTATGGGCTTGGCCGCGTCGGTCATCGCGATGATCTCGCTTCTCGTGTATACGGAACGCCATTCCACGGAGCCGGTACTCTCTCCAAAGATCCTTCAAAACAGGGTTTTCATGATAGCCACGAGCGTCATGTTCCTTACATTCATGGGGCTGTTCAGCGCCGCTATTTTCCTTCCACTTTTTTTCCAGCTTGTTCTCGGGTTCGCGCCCGCGCGCGCGGGACTTATGCTTGCACCGATGACCGGCGGAGTGGTCGTGGCATCTTTCCTCGGAGGACGCCTCGTGTCCCGCAGCGGACGGTATAAGATTTTTCCTGTTGTGGGACTGGCCGCGGCAACGCTCGCGTTTCTCTCAGTCATGTGGGCAGCCCTCGCGGGAGCGAGCATCGGCTTTGTCGAAATCTCGCTCGTCGTCCTCGGAATGGGTTTCGGCCTCGTCATGCCGAACCTCCTGGTCGCTATTCAGAACGCCGTCCTTCCTATTGAGTTGGGCTCAGCAACGGCAGCCTCGACCTTCTTCCGGTCGCTCGGCGGCACCTTCGGTGTCGCGATCTCGGGCGCCATCATGACGGCCCAGTTGCAAGCCCCGCATGCGCAGATGAGTGCGGGCATGGGGAATGGAGTGCGGTCCTTGCTTGAACAGGGCATTCAGCAGATCGGACAGCTTCCGGCCGTGCAGAAGGAGATGGTCATCGGAGCATACCGCCATGCGATCGGCACCACGTTTATGCTCGGCTCGGTTATCATTGCACTAGCGTTCATCCTCGTGCTTTTCCTTCCCGAGCATCCGCTCAAAACGTCTCATGGTTCACCTTCTCGAAAGTAGAATTGCATTTGACAAAGTATAACCCGTTGTTCTGCCGTTCTACCCTTAAAATAACCCATTCGACACAACCCATTCGACATCGTTGACTTCCCTCCGCATCAAGCATATATTCTTTACATAAATCCTGCTTTACTTTGTTCCCGATAAACTCATATCGAGATTTCAGTCCTGTCGAAAAGTGTACTGTCCATCGGGAATTTGCAATGGTTTATGCATAGGGGAAATAATGGCAGTAAAATATGAAATCAGATGACCATGGGTCTATAACTCAGAGTCAGAATTGCCTAGGAGCCAACCAGTGTCTACACAACAACCAGAAGACGTGGGGCGGGACAGCGATGAGAGATATCGGCTGCTGTTCGAGAGTTCACGCGATGCTTTGATGACGCTTGCGCCGCCGACGTGGAAGTTCACCCGAGCAAATCAGGCGGCGTTGCAATTGTTTGGGGTGGCGAGCGAGGCTGATTTCACTGCACTAGGACCGTGGGATGTATCGCCGGAACGGCAGCCTGACGGACGCCCATCAGTCGAGAAGGCGCAGGAAATGATTACGACGGCCATGCGCGATGGTTCCTATTTTTTTGAGTGGGAACACCAGCGGTTTCACGGTGAACCGTTTGGAGCCGACGTTTTGCTTACCCGAATCGAGGTAAATGGGCAGATATCGATGCAGGCTACGGTTCGCGACATCACCGAGCGCAAGCAGGCCGAGTGGATGTTACGTGCCAACGAGGAGCGGCATAGGTTAATCCTTAGGACGGCAATGGACGGGTACTGGTTTGTGGACACGCAAGGACGTCTGTTGGAAGTCAATGAAGCGTATTGCAGAATGAGCGGTTATAGCGAACAGGAGCTTCTGACCATGAGTATTTCCGATGTGGAGGCCGTCGAACTTCCTGTCGACATAGCGACACATATCCGTAAGATTGTTTCTCAGGGCGAGGATCGCTTTGAGAGCGTACACCGCCGCAAGGATGGAAGCACATTTAATGTCGAGATCAGCGTCCAGTTCAAACCCATCGAAGGAGGGCGAATCGTCGTGTTTATACGCGATAGAACGGCCCGCAAAATGGCAGACGAGAGGCTCCGGCAATCAGAAGAAAAATTACGTGTGCGTTCACAGGAACTCGAGGAGATGAACATAGCACTGAAGGTGTTACTTAAACAGCGGGAGCAAGATCAGAAAGACATCGGGGAGAAAGTGCATGCAAATGTAAAGCAACTCGTTCTGCCTTATATCGAGAAGTTGAAGAAACGTAAACTCGGAGAAGATGCCGCTTACCTTAATATCATCGAGGCCAATCTTCATGGGGTAATATCCTCTTTAGCGACGACGACATCGGGCAAATTACACGTCTTGACGCCACAGGAACTGCTTGTGGCCAATCTTATTAGAGATGGCAGGCAAGACAAGGACATTTCCGGATTTCTAAATTTATCAATTTATACAATAAAAGCACACCGAAGGAACATCAGAAAAAAGCTCGGACTTATCAAGGAAAAAGCCAACCTAAGAACATTCCTTTCTAACTTATAGTATTACTTCATATAGATATTATATAGATAATAATACACCACTGAAATCCCATGCGTCCTCAATATTTTTGCAATTATTAATTGATAAAATAGTTGGTAATATGGTAACATAATATAAATAGTATCATTCATTCTTGGGACAAACCTGTGTCCCGTCTAATAAAAATGTATAAATAACAGTTAGTTATTTGATATCGTGATGCAGTCTATTATGGGAATATTTGTAACATTAAATGATGGCCATAAAAAGTAAGGAAGGATCTGGCGTGAGAAAGCCAAGGGTCGTCATATTTAATAATAGTGGACGCATTCAACGTGGTCTGAAAACTTTTCTTCATAACATCGGCTATGAGACTTTTATTGAAACGGAATCTGTGACATGTCCCATTTATGGTCACAAGGAGAGTAAAACCTGCTCTGGCCCCGTTCTCTGCTGCGATATGATGGTCGCAGTACAAGATAGTAGAGAGGACAGGAAGAACGTTGACCTCTTCAGAAGGCAGTCCCGGATTGGATGCAAACTGACCTCCCGCAATAAATCAATCATCACTCATACCCCCCTCCATGACATGTTGGATCACACCACTGCCCCGGAAATAGACATATTTGAAAATCCACTCGATTTCGGCGTTTTTGAAACCTGGGTCAAAGATTGTGAAAGCCGCATGGATCTGACGCAAAGGCTCGCTGCTATACGTCGCGCAATCAGACATGACTCTCACAAAGTTATCCAGTTTCGATTGCCCGGTCATGATGTTGACTTCGACGCTCAAGCAGTGAACATAAGCAGTTGCGGTATATGCCTGCAAACATCCCATCTGTTCAAACGGGGCCAGGTGCTTCATTTTGTGGGTCAGAGACGGACAGACGCTGAAGAGGCTATAGTGCAATGGGCGAAGAAGCTTGAAGACGGACGTTATCACGTCGGGGTGACATTGTGTGTATAAAATGCGCGGGTTTTTCAATGCCCTTACGGACTCATCAATTTACATCACGGGGAGGAGACAAGAGCTATGGCAGCAGTAGAGACAGGCAAGAAAATAAAAGAATCTATAGGTAAAGCATCGACGATGAAGCAAATCGAATTCACCTTCCGTGCGCCAGAGGCCAAAAAAGTATATATCGCAGGGACATTCAATGATTGGAATCCGAAATTAATGCTTATGAAAAAAGACAAGGATGGAACCTGGAGAATCTTGATCAAACTGACCCCAGGGAGATACGAGTATAAGTATTTCGTAGATGGAACATGGGCACAAGATGTTCCTGCCGCAGAAGTGGTACCAAATCCTTTTGGCACCAATAATTGCGTAATTACTGTCGCCTAAGAGCTGCCGATCGTGTAACTGTCCGTCAGATTCACACTTTAGATGCCTCTCTCGTCAGCCGGTGCAGTTGTTTCCACTTTTTATATCTTCTCTCAAGCCCGGGATTCGTTTCACCGTTCACCAACTCGCCCTGTGATGCCATTCTCCTGATATCACTGGCTTTCCACGTGCCGTGCTGTATGCCGGCAAGAAATGCCGCGCCAAGGGCGGACGCTTCCCGACCGGCGCTGACGCGTACGTCCGTTTTGAGGATGTCAGCTTGGATCTGGCTGAGATAGGTGATAGAGGACAACCCTCCTGCGAGGACGAAATTCCTCGGCTCAATTCCGCTCTTTTGGATCTCTTCTGAGATGTTCTTGATGAAAAAAACGAAGCCCTCCACAACGGCGCGCACCATGTCGGCCGAGGTGCTCTCGGGCTCCAGGCCGTGGAATGCGCTCGATATGTTCGTTTCCCAGTAAGGCGCGCCGGTGCCGTTCAGGCCGATGAAGGCCACCGTGTCAGTCGCGGCCTTCCAACAGAGATCATCCACTTCCTGGTATTCATTGAAGAGGCCCAGGTTCATTCTCAGCCATTCCAGCGCATCGCCCACGGCGTTCACGCTTCCTTCGAGCAGATAACATCGTTCTTTCTCATCCGAATAATGGATTGATGCCATGAGGCCTTGCATGGGCACGAGCTCAGCGCCGGTGTTCACCATCAGAAATCCGCCTGTACCGAGGTTGATGCCTGCATCACCTTTTTCAAACACGCCGAGCCCAAGCATGGCAGCTTGCTGGTCGCCAAGGCAGGCGAGAACGGGAACGTCTCCGACTTGGGTATGCGTCTTACCGAACGTGTGCCCTGATGGAACGATCTTGGGAAGCCGTATGCCGGTCAGGCCAAAAAGCCCGAGCAATTCTTCGTCCCAAGTGAGTGTCTTGATGTTCATGAGTTGGGTACGGGCTGCATGGGTGTGATCGATCACGTCCTCGCTGCCCCCCATGAGATGCCTGAGCAGTAAACTGCTCAGCGTTCCGAATACCGCATCCGGCTCCCTCGATGCCATGATGTTGTCCCTGATCCAGCGCAGCTTCGATGCGGAATAGTAAGGCGTGAGAGGAAGGCCGGACAAGCGGTGGATCACAGGTCCTTGGTCCCTTATGCTATCGATGAAATCGCTTCCCCGGGTATCTCGCCAACTGATGACCGGCGTGAGGGGGGCACCTGTTGATTCCCTCCACGAGAGGCAGGAGGAGCGTTGGCATGAGAGCCCGATACCCAGGATTGGCTCGCCGGGACCCTTGACTGCCAGGACAGACTCGTTCAGAACATCAGAAACCGACTGGCGAATTGCTTCCGCATTATGCTCGATGCGAATACCGGAACGAAGCGGCATCGGCAGCTCCTTCCGGGTCTCGAAGAGAACCTGCCCTTCTACGCTCACAACTATGGACTTGGTGGCACTGCTTCCCTGATCGATGCCGATAAAGGAACCTGTTGTCATGAGGCCTCCAGAACAAACAGCGCTGCTGTTATTAAGTGTATCCGCTTCCGGCCTACCCGTCAACTTTCATTAGCGCAATATTACATCTGCTTTTTCAACGTGAAAAAGGCGTGCTTCCATCCCCGTAAACAATATTCCCTTCCATAATTTATAAAATGTCAGCGTGCAGGTTTGCAAGTTAGCAGGTATCGTAAACAGGAATACTGAGAGTGGCAGGTAATAATTTTCGTTCGCGACTTCAATCGCGCTTTACACCCTGAAGCTTTTTGTAGTTGCCATTCTTTCCAGCATAAAGGATCAAGCTTCATATGTTAACGTCTAAGGTGCAGTAGCTAAAAGAAATAAGTTGGAATATTTTGTCACCAAACGGCAATCGGGGTGCTCCGCGAAGAGGCCCTAGTTTTAGTCGCGCGATCAATATCAATTGTAATTCGCAGTGCGAGAACCTTCCTTTTTTGCTGTTTCCATTCTTTCAACTACCATGGAGCGACCGACCCAAAGCATATTATGAATCCAGTACCGCCCTCACTTTTTTCAGCAGGGTCATCGGTGAGAGCGGTTTCATAAGAAATTCTATGCCTTTATCCAGGAGGTCCTCGAAAATTCTCTTATCAGCCGAGTATCCGCTTACAAAAAGTGCCTTTATTCCAGGCTGGATCTCTTTTATCTCTTGATAAACTTCTCGGCCGTTCTTCTTTGGCATGATCATGTCGAGGATGACGAGTTTGATGACGTCTTTATGCGTTCTAAACTTGCTTACGGCATCGGCTCCATCCTTCGCTTCAATCACCGTATAACCAAACTCCTCAAGCACCGTGTGGGACAGATTCCTCAGGGTTTCATCATCCTCGGCGACCAGCACGGTTTCCGTCCCTCTGGGAAATTTCTCTTCAGGGATGTCAGCAGTCAATGGCCGGCTTTCGGCTTCTCTCTCGCTCAGCGGAAGGTAGATCTTGAACGTCGTCCCTTTTCCCTGTTCACTGTAAACATTGATATAGCCATGATGTTGTTTTATGATCCCGTATACAATCGATAGGCCGAGGCCCGTTCCTTTCCCCACTTCCTTCGTCGTAAAAAATGGTTCAAAGATTCTCTTCCGCGTCGTCTCATCTATCCCGACACCGGTATCTGCCACCGACACCAGTGCATACCACCCCCGCTCGCCGAAACCATGAGCCCGAATGAAGGCATCGTCCAGTTCAATTGTGTCTATCACGATGATAAAGGACCCGCCATCCGGCATCGCATCCCTCGCATTAATCGCAAGGTTCATGAATACCTGCTCCAACTGATTGCTATCGGCATTGACCGTCACGTCGGCCTGTTTGCATACTGCCTGAAGTTCAATGTGTTCACCGATAACCCTTCTCAGGAGGTGTTCGACTCGCCGGACGACCGTCGTTAAGTTTATAGGTCGAATATGCAGAATCTGCTGCCTGCTGAAGGCGAGAAGACTTGTCGTCAAGTCACTTGCCCGTTTTGCCGCATCTAGCACATGCTCGACGTTCACGCGAAGCGGGTCGTCATTCTTCATTTTTAAGCGAAGGATAGATCCGTAGCCGACAATGGCCGAGAGAATATTATTAAAGTCATGGGCGATCCCTCCGGCTAGCTGGCCGACAGCCTCTATCTTCTGAGATTGAAGAAGTTGCTGCTCGAGCTTTTTCCGATCTGAGATGTCCCGGATGATCCCCGCGGAATGCCACTTGCCCTTTAGCCGGATAGCAGAAATAGAGAGTTCAACCGGGATTTCGGATCCATCTTTCTTGAGTGCCGCTACCTCATACGTCATTCCTAGTAGTGGCCCCTGCCCTGTTTCAACAAACCGGTGAAATGCTATGGTATGCGTTTCCCGGTACCGTGGTGGAATAACGACTAAGATGCTCTTTCCCGCGACCTCCTCGGGTTGATAGCCGAGCATCCTGCTCGACGATGAGTTCCAGTAGACAATCTTTTGTTCGTCATCGATCAAGACTATGGCGTCGGAAGCAGCATCGGTGATGGCCTGTAATTTTTGTTCGCTCTCCAGGAGGGAAACCTCAGCGCGCCTACGAACAATAATGCCCGCCAGGGTGTTTGCAACTGCCAACAGCAATGACTTCTCCCGTTCGTTGCTTTTGTGGCCTTCGCTTACAACAACATTGATCACGCCAATTACCTTGTCAGTGAATATGATCGGGACGCAATAGTGGCCATGAGGCGAGACCCCGTCGTGGCAGATTTCATGACGTTCATCAACGCGGTCGACAAAAACAATCTCTTTTGATAATGCCGCGCGGCCGCAGATACATTTGCCGAGGGGAATGACAGCACAAGTCTTAAGTGATAGTTCGTCGAATCCTTTCTGGGCCTTCAATACGATCATCCCGGGGTCGTGTTCGACAATGGATATATGCCCCTTCGATTGAGCGACGAGCCAGGGGATCGAAAGGATAAGATCAAGTGCGCGCCTGAGGATCTCTTCGATGGGCACATCCTGGAGCGAGAGGTTCAGAAGCGAGTTTAATACGGTCTGCGTGTCATAGTTCTTCCTTATTTCCTCCTCAGTGTATTTACGGTCCGTCACGTCCCTGAATACGACTACTGCTCCGACCAGCCTGCTGTTCTCCACAATAGGGGTGCTGGTATACTCGACAGGAAAGCTCGTTCCATCTTTTCTCCAAAATACCTCGTCCGTTACGTGATGGACTCTTCCGTCTTTAAATGCTGCGTAGATGGGGCACTCATCACTGGGATAAGGTGTTCCATCCGGCTTCGAGTGGTGTATGAGATCATGCTGCCTTTTCCCGATCAGTTCCCTGGCTTCCCACCCGATCATCTTTGACGCGGAAGGGTTGATGAACGTCGATTGGCCGTTAATGTCCACGCCGTAGATCCCCTCACCTGCTGAATTCAAGATGAGTTCATTTTGGTCGTTAAGCAGTCTAACCGATTCTTCCGTCCGTCTCCGCTCGGCGATATCTATCCCGGTTCCGATAGCACACCTTCTATCGCCGACAGAGACCATACTGCAGGTGAAAAAGAAGGGGGTCCTGTGTCCATCTTTCGAAACGAGCTCCGCTTCCGAGGTCGTCGGACCTTTTTGAAATACTTCACGGATATGTTCTTCTTCAATACGCCGGTCTTTACCCTCAAAAAAATCCAACGGATGCATGCTTGATATTTCCGCTGTTGAGTAGCCAGTAACGAGTTCAAGGTTCCTGTTCCAGCGCAGGAACCTGCCCTGTTCGTCAAAAAGGTAAAAAATCCCCGGTAGACTATTTATCATCGCGTCCGAGATTTTTTTCTCCTCAGCCAGAGCCTTTTCCGCATCGGCGATCATCCGGCGAAGCTCAACCAGATCATCGATGGGGTGCTGTATTGATTTTTGGTCGTCCCTCATGACCGGTTTTTCCCCGTCTCTGGAGTCTCAATCATTTGGGTCCCCATTCAAACTTCAAATAAGCATCCTTCATTTAAATGTGCTTGAATCAATTTAGGTGTCCGACGCTCTCGCTAGTTGATCGAGAACAAATTAATGTCGCAGCCTATCTGCTGTATGAAATCCTAGACATCATGATGGCAAGGAACAACCTGCAGCGCCAGAGCTCGCCCCCATACGTCTGTGCGACGATTTCCCTGTCACAGCACTGGAAGGTGGATGTGAAAAGGTAGGTATTATGTTTATAAGGATAGATTATACATGCATGGCTGTCAATATTCAAAAACGATTAAGTACGGGTATTTTAAGGGTAGGCAGAAAGTATCACTTTTTTCAATGTTTTTTTTGCGACCTATCTATTTTCGACCTTTTATTTAACAATTACCCATAAAAAAATGTTTAAAAACTAAAGATTTAGCAAAATATTCCGATAAATATGATTATAAGGCTCTTCATTATAAAAAATACGTAATTTGAGAATTAAGGTCCTTCCTGAACGAGTGTAGGTAACAACAAGACGCCGTGTTTTTATAGCACCGTGTTTTAACATTTGCGATATTATCATCCTGTCAACCAGATAGAGGCATGACAGGGAGACGCTCAGATCTGAAGAATTTTGCTTGGGATAAAGTTACCATGGCGAGTAACGAACGTACGGGTATACATGGCGTTAAATCGTGTCGATGAGTGGGACCGAGGTAAAGGAGCGAAGTTTACCTGCGCAGAATGCATGCAGGAGTCTCTGGTGAACAATCATACCGAGCAGGCATGGCGGCAATTTGACGCCTATCAGTCGTTGATGGAATCTGATTTTTTTCGGGAGTACGATTATGTTGACAAAACCCAGCAGGCTCAATAAAAAAGAATATTATACTTTTATGTTTCTGCCTGGACCGAATGAAAGAGTCCGGACACTGATCATATCAAAACCGGCGCTTAAAACCGCGTTTCTTTCCATTGTAGCGTTGATATTTCTTTCCCTGTATCTTTTCTATGAATACAATGATGTCAAAGATAAAGTCTGGGAGCTTCAGTCCACCCGCGAGGAGCTGATGCAGCAAAAAGCCCAGGTTCAGGGCTTTGCGCTCAATCTCCTGGAGTATAAACGGCAGATGTTCCTCCTGCGCGACCTTGATACCAAGCTTCGCCGTGTCGTGAGCCTCGGTCCCCGGGACCGGGCCAGGCAGGTAATCGGCATAGGCGGCCCTGATGAAACAAGGCTGCAGAATCTTGTCCATATGGGCGAAAAAAAGCAGGATGAAGAGCTCAGGGAAATGCATCAGGAACTGTCAAAGATGAAGGGCGACGCTTCCAGGCAGGAAACCAGCCTCCAAACGCTGATAGAATATTTCGAAGATAAGCGTTCCCTCTACGCATCCACGCCTTCAATATGGCCTGTGCGCGGCTGGGTCACGTCTCCTTTCGGCATGCGCACCTCTCCGTTCAGCGGCATCCCCTCGTTCCACGAAGGTCTCGATATTGCGGCCCAGACAGGAACGCCGGTCATAGCTCCGGCCGACGGCCTTGTGATTAAAGCCGGCTTCAGTCCTGGATACGGCAATATGGTTGTAATCAGCCATGGGTACGGAATCAAGACCGTTTATGGGCACAACTCCCGGCTCAACGTGAAAGAGGGACAGCAGGTCAAACGGGGTGATGTCATATCCTTTATAGGTGATACTGGATCAAGCACGGGCCCGCATCTTCATTATGAGGTGCGTCAAAACGGATTGCCCGTGAATCCCATGAAATACTTGAATTGAGAGTCTCTGTTGGCAATACGCATCATCATCTTATTAAATAACCGACTGCAGGACATGCACGAAGGCTCTAGAATCTGATGCCGTACCCTATCTAGCACAATCATTTTCCCGCATCTTTTGTTGTTTCTTTCCTGGCAACTTCAATTATCAAGCAATTCGTTAACTTACCCATAAAATTCCCTTAACAAATAATATTGTTCACTTAAGTTAATCAAGATTGTGACGATAAGTTTAATAGTAATGCTCTTCCAGGAGTTAGATAGTTTCATCTTTGGGAAATTACAAAACACAACTCAAAATCGTGATAACAAACCTATGAAATATTGGACGTTCCATTACTCTTTTTTAAGACCATGACGCTATCCTTCAGATCAATTTTTTTGGCTATTCGGGGAAACTGTCTATGCTGCCGGCAATTTTAACATTAGACTCTTTGCGACAACAATTTTTTATTTTAGACTTGTCCGCTGATTCGATCCTTATCCACGATCTGGATGGCAATATAGTCTTCGCAAACAAGTCCGCTTATGAATCCCGGGGATACACGAGGGAAGAGATGATCGGGATGAAGTTATCGAAAATTATAATTCCAGAGCAGAACAAACTTTTCCCTCATAGAATAAGCGAGTTGTTAAAAACGGGGGAACTGCGTTTTGAATCCACTCATCTCCGAAAAAATGCCTCGGTTTTCTCAACAGAGACACAGGTCAAACTAATCGAAATTGAGGGTAAAAAATACTGCTGCAGTGTTATTCGCGATATTACCGAGCGCAGGCGGGCGGAAGAAGAACTACAGATGAGCAAGTCCCTGTTATCCAGCGCGTTCAACAAAAGTCCCCTATTGATGACGATCAGCGATATGGCAACCGGGAAATATGTCGAAGTAAACGACAGTTTCTGCACGGTATCCGAATTCAGTAGGGAGGAGGCAATTGGCAAGACATCCGTCGAACTGGGATGGATCAGCAGGGAAGAGCATGAGCGGTTAGCGTATGAACTGAATAAAAATGGACGGGTCATTGGTCTGGAGCTAAATTTTCTAAGCAAGAACAAGACGAGGGTAGTCTCCAGATTTGCGGGAGAGATTATCAAAACAGCGGAGGGCGACAGGCTTTTTTCAACTGCTGAAGATATCACTGCGCGGAAGCAAGAGGAAGATCGTGTTAAGACAATTCTTCGCATGGCGATGGATGGCTTTTATCTTGTCGATATGGAAGGACGAATTTTAGAAACTAATGATTCTTATTGCTCGATGATAGGTTATAGCAACGAGGAACTGCTTAAGATGAGCGTAAAAGATGTTGAAGTGCTGGATACGCAGGAAGTAATTGAAAAGAGGCTTCAACAAATTTTAGGGACCGGTTCTGCCCGCTTCGAGACCAAGCATAGGCGCAAAGATGGGAGAGTCATCGATATTGAAGCCAGTGTTAATTATTTACTAGAGAAACCGGTAAAGTTTTTTTGTTTTATGCGCGATATCACAGATCGCAAGCGAGCTGAGGAAGCGCTTCTTTATTTCCAAATGGCTGTGGGTAGCGCCACAGATGCAATTGGCATGTCTACACCTGCGGGAAGGCATTACTATCAAAATGAAGCTTACACCAAGTTGTTTGGATTATCTGTCAGTGAAGTAGATGGTGTTTCAGGGCCGCCTGCAACGGTTTACGCCGATGAAAAAGAAGGGCGGAAGGTGTTTGACATAATTATGCAGGGTGGCTCTTTTGTAGGCGAAGTCAAAATGTTAGATAAAGATAGAAAAGAAAGGGATATTTATCTCCGGGCATATTCTATTAAGAATAATGAAGATAAAATTGTCGGACTTGTCGGTGTGCACAACGACGTCACCGAACAACGGCTGGCCGAGCAAAAGCTCAGAAAGAGCGAAAATCAATTACGCGAGTCCCAAAAAATTGCCAAGCTGGGAAACTGGGACCTGGACCTTGTCTCGCAGGCGCTCTACTGGTCGGACGCCACGTACAAGCTCTTCGACAGGTCCCCCGAGAATTTTGAGCCGTCCTTTAATGAGTTCGTCAGGTTGGTACATCCAAGCGACCTTGATAGGATGCAGACCAATTTTGATAACGCGCTGAAAAGCGACGCTTCTCCCTATCATGCGGTGGTTCGGATCATCAATGACTCTGGTCGCGAGTGGGTGATGGAAGCCTTTGGCGCTGTCAGGCGTGATACGTCCGGTAAAGCCCTCAGTATCTTTGGCACCGCTCAGGACATCACAGAGCGCAAACTGGCAGAGGAAAAAATCCGACAGAGCGAGGAGTTCATCCGGAGCATCCTCGATACCGTAGACGAGGCATTCATCGTCATAGATCGGGAATATCGTATTTTGACAGCCAACAAAGCATACTGCGGCCAGGTGGGCGTTGGTGATGAGAAGATCATCGGGCAACACTGCTATGAGATCTCTCACAAGTCGAGCCGGCCCTGCTACGAAGAGGGCGAGGAATGCGCGACACGCCGGGTATTTGAAACGG
>Ga0335081_10001692_pt1 | contig 35047 bp, 27 predicted proteins | sample Lox_Sample_35_FD_206713 | JGI IMG/M metagenome (GOLD analysis project Ga0335081, IMG submission 206713) | Soil microbial communities from Loxahatchee National Wildlife Refuge, Florida, United States - Lox_Sample_3.5 | ecosystem: Environmental > Terrestrial > Soil > Wetlands | place: USA...
CTACTTTCCCGAGAGCGCGCATTACGGGCCGCAGGAGGGCGGCGAGGATCGGATCGTCGTGCTGCTGCAGTTCGGCGGTGCCAGCGGCCAGGGCTTCATCGGCCCCGACCGCCTCAAACAAGCCCGCCTGGAGCTCGCCGAGCGGGGACGCTTCGAAGGTGGCGTCTACACGCGCGCTGTGGCGGAGGGCCGCAGGAACTGGGATGCCTACGAGGCCATCTGGCTGCACGTGATGGGTGGTGCGCTGTCGTACGCCCCACCCGCCTACAAGACACCCATCGTCATGCGCCCCGAGGCGCTGCCGTGGCTTCCCACCGATGAGCACGGCGTATCCATCAGATCGATCGGTGTCTTCCCGCATCGCGGGTTATCGATCACCGGATGGCAGATCGAGGCTGGCGCGGCTCATCGCGTTGCGGAATCCCGCGCGTTGCGATTGCTGTTCGTCACCGAGGGTGAAGGCACGAGCGGCGCCGAGTCCTTGCGGCGCTGGAGCGTGGCGCGTCTGCGGCCGGATGAGGGTACGGAGCTTCGGGCCTCGAGCCGGCTCCGGCTGCTAGAGTTCTGTGTCCGACCGGTCGCCGACCTCAGTCGCGCGCTCTAAGGCTCGATAAAGTCGGCTCCGCCGGAGCGGGACACGCCTCGCACAGCCGGCTTCACTCAGGTCGAGGTCAATGTCGATCTCCGTTTCGGGAACGGCAGTGCGACGACACAGGGAACGACGCCTGAGAACGACCCTGGCAGCAGCATCGGACTCACGTATCAGTTCGAATACTGATTTCCCGTTTCTTTTCGGACACATAGGTTCTATACGCGCGGACTGCGGCGTCCCGGGCCTCGTCGGACTCCGCGGCGCTTTCGACATATCCGCGCACCAGCGTCTATGACAGTGCCGCGATCTGTGATCCTGATCGCATGCGAATGCCTTTCTCTCGGACTCTCGCGGGACTAGGCTGTGTCTCGCTTGGCTGTGGAGGAATCGAATCATGGCAAATCCGTACGACACCGCGACGGAGCGGACCTCCGTCCTCGGGCCCACGCTGCGCTTCAAAGGCGAGCTGCATGCGGACGAGGAGCTGCTGATCCGCGGGCAGATCGAGGGCTCGATCACTCACTCGCAGCGCGTGACGATCTGCGCCGAAGGCACGGTGAAGGCAAGCATCAGCGCGCAGATCATCGCCGTCGAGGGCACCGTCGAGGGCGACCTGCACGCCGCAAAGGCCGTACAGGTTAAGGGCACGGCGCGTCTCAAGGGTAACATTCAGGCACCCAGCGTCAGCATCGTCGATGGCGCGCATTTCAACGGCAGCATCGTCATGGACGAATCCAAGCGTGCAGCTGCCCAGGTGCCCGCGCAATCCCCGGATGCGACCGTGCGCATGGCGCGGCCCGCCACTCTCGGCAAGTAGTCAGGAGAGCCAGACAATGTCCGTCTTCAGTACTTCGAGTGATCGCCCGAGTGCGCCGCAGCCGGAGCGGCGGCCCCAGCCCACGGCAGGATCGCAGTCCTTCGCCGCGAGCGCGCCGGGCGCAGGGACGCTCGAGGCCAACGCCGGCAGGCCATCGGTGCTCGGCAAGACCCTGGTCTTCAAAGGCGAGTTGTCGGCCGAGGAGGATCTGATTCTGCAGGGTCGGGTGGAAGGTGCGATTCGCCACACTCAGAGTCTGACCGTCGGGATCGACGGCATAGTGATGGGCGACATCCACGCGCGCAGCATCGTCGTAGAGGGTACGGTGGAGGGTGACCTGCACGGCACCGCCTCCGTCCTCATCGCCGCCACCGCCAAGGTGCGTGGCAACATCGTGGCGCCGCGTGTCGGCATCACCGAAGGCGCAGTGTTCAATGGCTCGGTCGACATGAGCCGGGCGGTGGCGGCCCCAAGTGTCCGTGGCGAGTCAGCGGGCGGCGTGCTCGATACGGGTCTCAGCGAGCCGACCGTCGACAGATTGCTCGGGCGCAGCTGAGCTCGACCGCGGCGATCTTGGCGCGCCCGGAGAGATTCGCCCAACCCCCTGGTTCGTAGGCGCAGAAGGCCCGCACTCGAAACAGGCCTGCTGCAGCCTCGGCCGGACGACCGACTACCGGTTGTCAGGTGCTACGCCGCCACCGGCGGCCCGAAACTATTGGCTTCGGTCTGCCCGTTCGCGATGCAGCCCCAGATGGCGAAGCCGGCGAAAACCACAGCCGCGGCCAGTGGCACCGCGAAATTGAGTTGGGCGTCCAGATTGATGAGGCGCGCCCATATGGCCATGGCTGCCACCGTCAGGAGTGCAGGGGCAAGCAGCAACCATCCACTATGCCCCAAGTCGTGCAGCCGCCGGGCATGCAGCACGACGGCGGGGAACAGCAATACCAGCAGGTTCCACGGGGCATAGGCGTTCGGCCCGGTGTGTGCATAGAACCACACCACAAACACGAGCGGGATCAACGCGGCCGTGAACTGGCGGCGTGAAGTGCGGCCTTTGGGGTTTACGAACAGGGTATCCCAGATCATGCTGCGCCCCGTTTCGCCAAGCGTCAGCGCGACGCGCTGCAGCGCCCCCTCGTAGTATTCGAGGTAGGCGAGCATCAGGAGGCCGTTGAGGGCGAAGGCGGCGAGCGCCAACAGCAAGCTGAGGGGCTGATGATCCAGGACCGACCAGTAAAGTGCGCAGGTCGAGACCGGCATTACCACGCACAGCGCCGCCGGCACGATGAAGCCGGTGAGGATCAGCGCCCCCGTGATGAGCTCGATCAACATGGCCACGTCGAGTAACTGTGTGTGAACGAAAGCGCCCATCAGCTCAATGGCGAGCGGTCCGTGGCCGGTTGGTGTCGGCCAGAGCGAGAGGAAGAAATGGTTGACGCCGTTGGTCAGCATCCAGGCACCGAAGATCACGCGACCGGCAAGTAAGATCTGCTTCGTGGCCGGGGTCCCCGCAGTCTGGACGGCGCTCAGAGCATCGAAGCCCCGCGCCTTCGCACGCAAAACGAACATCGACTGGTAGCAACGGATGAAGGCCACGCTCAGCAGCACATTGGAGGCCAACACTCTGGCGCCGGCGATCACACTGGACGAGTTCCACCTCGCGAGCGGCGAATCCCACCAGAACACGCAGAACGCGACCGGCATGCACACGAGGAGAATGACCGGGGTGAAAAGCCCGAACAGGACACTGATCCCGGTGATCAGCTCCACCGCCTTGACAACGTCGAACAGGTGGCTGTGGAGAAGGGCATACAGCATCTCATGCTGGAGGGGGATCGTGGTGTCAGCTCCGGGCTGTGGGTAGATGTGATAGAAATGCTCCAGGCCCGCTGGAATCATCCATCCCGCGTACCAGAATCGCACAACCCAAATTGCGTATTTCATCGAGTTGCCCCTGGCGGAATTGTCGTTCTTGGTCACTGCCGCCCTGCCCCAGCATTATGAGCGCGGTACTGGAAAAGGCGAAGTAACAATTTCAATCACTTGCCGAAGGGCGCCCGAGCGCCTGCACGCACTTCAGCACTCCTAGCGCGCGAGACGTCGCGTCGCAGAACGACGTCGTACCGCGGCTCTGAAATCACTCGTCGGCGCGGCTCGCCGTCGACGACGCTCTCAAGCAAGCGCTCCGGTGGCAACAGCTTCCGTGCGATCGAAAGAGCGGGTGGAGACTTGCGCCCCCACCCGCCAGCTACTTGTGGATCCTCAGCACCACACCGGCGCCGACCGTCTCGCCACCCTCGCGTATGGCAAAGCGCTGCCCCACCTCCATCGCGATGGGATTGTGCAGCTCGACCGACACCTTCGTGGTGTCACCCCGGCATCACCACGTCCGTTACATCTGCTGCGAACCAGTGGCGCAATGGATGTGTCCGCGGCGATTGCGGCCCTGGCGTTGGCATCGACCCTGTTGCCTCTGATGGCAGTTGGATTTGCTCCCTGGTCGCTGAGCCTGATCCGGCATGCCTGAATGCAGCTCCGGGCGCTCAGTTGCCGATCGCAGAACATGCCGATCGCCATGCCGCCGAGCATCGTTGCGACCGGAGACGGCGTCACCTTTACCGCGCGATGCGTGGCGCGCCACGTTTCACGAGTAACCAATCGAATCAGTTGCCCGGACCCCCTGGCTATTCACCAGCTCGGCCAGCGACTGCGACATCCATGTTTGGATTGGCGCGCCCGGAGAGATTCGAACTCCCGACCCCCTGGTTCGTAGCCAGGTACTCTATCCAACTGAGCTACGGGCGCGCTGTGGAGTGCAAGCGTTGGCGGTAGTGGAACCGGAACCTCTCCGCCAAAATCCCTGCGAAATCAGTTAGTTACTTCGGATTCGCCGGGCCGCTCCCGAAAACGGGATCCATGAGGGACCCCCGCCGCGGGGCCGCGATCCTACCACAACGGCGCCGCAGCGCTCATCACCTCTCACTGGCTCATCTCCTTCACCAGGCGGTAGGTGTACTCGACGCTCTCGTCGAATTCCCTCTGCCCGACGCGCTCGTCGCGACCGTGCGCGCGATTCTCATCGGCATCGATCCAGATGCCGCTCAGGTCATAGCTCGGCATGCCCGCATTGCGGGTCTGACGATCGTCGCTGAAGCCCGTCGCCATCGTCGGCACCAGCGGCACGCCGGGCCACATCGAGTGCACCACCTTCGCGGCCTTCTCCAGAATCTGCGACGTTGGGGGTGACTCCGGGCTCACGATCGGCGGCGCATCGAGCGTCACTTTGATCCTCGGGTCGGACAATGCCGAAACGAGCGTGGCACGCACATGCTCTGCGGTGTCTCCGGGGATCATGCGGCACTGGATCGTCGCACGGGCGCGCTGTGGCAAAGCATTCTCCGCATGTCCGCCCGTCATCAAGGTCGCGACGCAGGTCGTACGCAGCTGGGCGTTGAGCCGCACGCTGCGACTCAACCGCTCGGCGGCGACGAGATCCGGTGGATTGGCGGCGACGGCTCGCATATCCGCGCTCTGCGAGCCGGGCTCGAGCTCGGCAAGGCGCTGGAAGCTTGCGCGCGTCGTCGCCGTCAGCATCACCGGGAACTTCAGGGCCTCGATCCCCGCGAGCCCGTGCGCGAGACGATAGATGGCATTGTCGGGACCCGGCAGTGAGCCATGTCCGCCCGGGCTTGTCGTCTCCAGCGTGAATGTCACGTAAGTCTTCTCGCTCGTGCCAACTTCGAGATATGCACGCTGGCCGTTCCGATACGCGCCGCCGCCGCCATCGAGATTGACCACCAGGCCCGCATCGATGAGATCGCGATGCTTCGCGATCAGAAAGGCCGGCCCATTGGCGTCCCCGCCCGCCTCCTCATCCGCGGTGAAGGCGGCGATGACATCTCGCTGCGGCACAAAGCCTTCCCGTTTGAGACGCAGCAGCGACTCGAGCAGCGCGGCGTCGCCGTCCTTCATGTCGATCGCGCCACGCCCGTAGAACCAGCCGTCCTTCTCGGTGAGCTTGAACGGATCGACTGACCAGTCCTCACGCTTGGCCTCCACCACGTCGAGATGGCCGAGGAACAGCACGGGCTTGCCCTCGCCGTGGCCACGATAGCGGACCACGGCGTTGCCCTTGCTCGGGTGACCCTCGGGGGCGACGAACACCACATCCTTCGCGGCAAAGCCTGCCGCAAGCAGGCGCTGGGTGATCGCGCGCGCAGCGACGCTCGTGCCGACGTCATGCGTGGTCCGGGTCTCGACGAGTTCCTTGAAGATCTCGCGCGCGAGCGCGCGGTCGGCGGGCGGAGGCAGCGGACCAGGCGTAGCGGCGCGGGCGATGGCACTCGCGGCGATGAGAGCGGCCACCGCGCCGGTGTTCCAGGTCGGGAGCGCCATTGCGTGAACCCCTCGAGTCAAGTGTAAAGGCGCGCACGCTCGCACGTCGCTCACGAGATGTCCATGGCCCGCGCTCAGGGCCCCTCGTCCAGATGCTCGAGCGTGCGCTGGCCGACGCGTGCATATCGCGGATCTTCAAGTGAGCCAAGCAGCAATCCAAAGAACACGGCCCAGCCCCGCGAACGCGCCCAGGTCGCATCGCTCGCGCCGACTGCCGCCAGCGCCGCGCTGCGCGCCGGTAGGGAGTCGAGCAGGATCCAGACTGCCGCAAGATCCGTGGCGCGATCGCCGAGACACAGATCACCCCAATCGATCACGGCCTTCAGTCGCCCTCCCGCGACGAGCACATTGCGCGCATGCAGGTCGCCATGAATCCACGTGGGGGCAGCATCCTCGGGGGCAGCGAGTGCGGTGCGCCACAGCTCCTGAATCCGCGGCGACAGCCGGGCGCGGCGCTCGTGCGCGGTCAGCCGTTGTGCCATGACATCGGCGCGCTGCCGTAATGGAACGCCGCGGTAGGGATTGAGGGGAGCCAGCGCCGGCGCCGGTACGTGCAGGGCGCGGAGGAACCCGGCCAGAACCTCCGCCTGGTCCTCGCCTGGCGTATCGAGATCCGCAGCCTCACCCTCGAGCCAGGGCACAATGCTCCAGGGCGCCGGATAGCGCGCGCTCGCGATGCCCATTCGGATCGGCGCGGGAATCGGCAGTGGCAACGACGAGGCAAGGCTCGGCAACCACTGCTGCTCGTGCAACGTGAGCGGGACCGCTGTCAGGCGACGGGGCAGCCGCACGGCAAGGCTGCCGCCAAGACGATACATCTCGTTGTCCCAGCCTGGGGCCATCCTCTCCAGGCTGAGCTCGGCGAGGTCGGGATGCTGCTCCTGGAGCAGCGATCTGACGAGCTCGGGGCCGATGGCGAAGTCGGCAGCCGGGGCGCTAATCCCGCTCGTAGGCCTGCCTCAAGCGCGCGATCTCGAGCTTGCCCATTTGCAGCATGACCGTCATGACGCGTTGGGCCCGTGCGGCATCCCGGTCCGCGAGCCAGTGCGCGAGCTGCGGTGGCACCACCTGCCAGGACAGTCCGAACCTGTCCTTGAGCCAGCCGCAGCGCCCCGGCTCGCCGCCGGCCGACAGCTTCTGCCACACGGTGTCGATCTCCTCCTGTGTCTCGCAATTCACGACGAAAGACACCGCCTCGGTGAACTTGAACACCGGGCCCCCGTTCAGTGCAACGAACTCCTGGCCGTCGAGCACGAAGGCGATCGTCATGACGCTGCCGCTCAGGCCGGGGCCCGCGGGCCCGTAGCGCGTCACCGTGCCGATACGCGAGTTCGTGAAGACCGAGACATACAGCTTCACGGCCTCCTCCGCCTGATCGTTAAACCACAGGAAGGGTGTGATCTTGTGCATGACGCTACTCCTCCGGTCCGAGCTCCAAGGACGGCCGGTGCTGCCCCGCTCCGACACCGCGCAACGAAGTATGTCGCACGGCCGTCCCAGGTGGACAGCCGGCCGATGATGGCTCAATCCGTTAGACCCTCGGTGCGCTTCGAGGGGATGAGCGACAGCGCGACCGATCGCCGGCTTAGCGGGCGCCAAGCGATTCCGGCGACTCTCCAGGGTGGCTCATGCGCATACCTGTCGCACGCGGCCGCGGCATCCTTGCTGCGCAGAACTTCAGTCTCGGAATCCGCGGCGTTGCCAACCTGATGAAGGAGCTCCTCGACCACCTCGATCAGACGCCGCGCCTCCTCCTTGATGGCCTGCCGCGAACCAGCGGTGGATCGAGCTCACTCGCCGTTGCGTTCATACATGTCTCCTTATTCGATCAACGCCGACCTCAAGACTGCCGTCGCCGGATCCTACGTGGTGCGCCTGTTCCGGTCTGTCCATCGCGCAGACCCTGCAGGTGTAGGTCATCGCCGGCAGCATCGGACCCAGGAGGAGGACTGAGCAGAATGGACTACGCCGCCAGATGCTACTGGCCGTCGATAACGGGCGTCTGTCGGGTTTGTCGCCCAGCGCGCGTTGGAGCGGTCCTGCAGCGGCACCCGGGCGAGCGCCGGTACAGGCTCGGCCTGAAGAGGTGCCTCTAGGCCAGCCCCTCGAGCTCGAGCAGCGGTCCGATGAACTTGCGGTAGTTGTGCCAGCGGCCGACAGAGCCCTTGTAGATCTTTTGCCGGACCTGCCAGCTGCTGGCGGTCAGCACGGGTCGCTGCGTCTGCTGGAACTCGAGGCAGCGCGGATCCCACTCGAGCCCCGCGAACTCCAGGATCGCGCGCGTCCAGCGCTCGGGATCCGCGACCAGTTCCGCGTAAGGCACATCGAGCAGCACACCCCTGGGCAGCACCGAGCGCCAGTGCTCGATCAGCCGGTGATGCTCGCGGTAGTAGTGCGCCAGATTCGACAGATCAGTCGTGAAGTTCAGCGATGCGGGGAACTGCTGGAAATAGCACGACAGGCAGGCGTCGATCGGATCGCGGCGCACGTGGATCATCCGCGCGTGCGGGAACACTGTGTGAATGGGGCCCAGATAGTCCGAGTTGAAGGTCGCCTTGTCGATGACACGCGCAGCCGTTGCCGATTGTGCCTTGAGAACCTCGAGGTAGGCGTCGGCGAGCTTCTTGCGTGTCGCTGTATCGAGGAGCTCGCGGCGCAGCGTGGTTTCCTGCCTGCGCATGGCGTTGGCCCAGAAGCTCAGCTCCCCGGCTCCGAATGCGCTCGGATGCGATGCGATGATCTGCTCCACCAGCGAGGTGCCGGAGCGCATCATGCCCACAACGAACAGCGGACGAGTGGAGTCGGAGCCGCCCGGCTGCGGGGCGCCAAGCGCCTCGCGCGTATACACGCGGATCATGTCGTCCACGAAGGCCGTGTGCTCTGCGCGGTCGTAGGGGTCCGCGGCCATGCCGTGCAGCTCATTCGCGCGCTGATAGCTCGAGAATGCACGAGCGTAGTCGCCGAGGTCATCGTAGTACTTGCCCAGTGCGAAACGCAGGTCCGCCTCCTCGAGCGGTGCGAGCCCGCCCGCCGCGAGCGCCTCGGCGCGATCGCGCCATGCCGCATCGGCGGCAGTCATCTTGCGCAGAGCGGGCAGCGCAGCCCACGCGCTCGACATCTTCGGGTCGGCCTCGACGGCGCGCTTGTACAGTTCGAGCGCCTCATCGAACCGACCCTCGATGCTCGCCACCTGACGCAGGCCGGACAGCGCGCCGGCGTGACGCGGCTGCCCCTTGAGCGCCCGCTCGAAGCACTCCCTGGCGTCCTTCAGGCGCGCGTTGAGTATCAGTGTCAGCCCGAGACTGACCTGCGCCTCCGTGTGGCGCGGGTTCAACTTCAGGGCGCGCCGCAGCGGTGCCTCCGATTCGACGAAGCGCCCGCGCAGCCGCAAGACGGTGCCGAGATTGAATTGCCCCTCTGCATAGCCGGGCTTACTGCCCACCGCACGGCGGAACTGCTCCTCGGCCTCTTGGTAGCGGCCGAGCTTGAGCAGCGCCACACCGAGGTTGTTGCGGGCAACGACGTGGCTCGGGTTGATCTCGAGCACCTGAGCGAAGCACTCGCGGGCCTGCGCGAGCTCACCGCGGGCACCGTGCTCGTTGCCCTGCGCCAGCAGCCCCTGAATCTGCCTCGGGCCGGCGGCGGGGACGGCGGCGGCGGTGGAGCTGCCGCTGTCGGGCGTGCGCTTGACGGCGAGGCGCTGGACCAGCATGCGGGTCAGCTCGTTCACCGTCTCCGTCTCGAGACCCGCCTCGGCCAAGCGCCAGCGAAAGGCGTTCGCCAGCTTGGCGCGGGTGAATACGTTCAGCTTGAGCGGTCCGGCTTCCTGATCCACGCGCTGCAGGAATCGCTTGAGCTGACTCTGCGGGTCGTTGGACTTGCCACGGCGCGGGGCCGTTGCGGACTCCGGCAGGAACTGATCGGCCAGCGCGGAGCCCACCGCGGTGGCCTCGCGCGCGTCGAACCATTTGAGCAGCATTGTACGGTGGCGATGTCCGGGTTTGAGAGCGGCGACCCGACACGGCAGGAGGCTGGCGGAGAGAGAGGGATTCGAACCCTCGAAGGGCTTTTGACCCTTACACCCTTAGCAGGGGTGCGCCTTCGACCACTCGGCCATCTCTCCGTCGGCTGCAAGCGTTCGCGCCTCGGGTGAGCGGTCGCACTCCACCCGAGCTGCCCTGCCGGATGCGGGTGAGGGATGATACTGGGCGGGGTCGCGTCAGGTAAAGGAGAGGCACGCAGGGCCATCCTGGCCCTGTCGCAGGCGTGCTATGCGGACACGAATTCGGATACCGGCTTGGTGTCCGAGTCGTCGTGCTGCTCGCCTTGCTGTTCGCGTTTGATGCGCTCGTAGATCTCTTCTCGGTGTACCGCAACATTCTTCGGCGCGTTGATGCCGATGCGAACCTGGTTGCCCTTCACCCCAAGAACAGTGACGGTGACCTCGTTGCCGATCATCACCGTCTCGCCCACCCGTCTCGTCAATATCAGCATTTGTAATGTCCTCCTTGATTTTTGTCGACCGTGTCCTGCAAGACCCAGCCCCAAAACCGGCAACGAATCTAGCGACTGCCGTCGGAAAGACACATCAGAGAAACCCTGAAACTGCGGCACGCTCGAGCCGGCGCTCGCACCTTCGCGGATCCCCGCAAGACTGGCGCCTCAGGCGTGGCCGTCGAGCGGTGTGCCGCCGAGCTTCGCGCGCACGAGCCCGGCCACTTCGGCGAGCGCCCCATCGAGCGCCTGCGGATCGGTGCCACCCGCCTGCGCGAAATCAGGCTTGCCGCCGCCGCGCCCGCCCACTTTCGCCGCGATTACGCCGATCAATTCACCCGCCTTCACGCGCGAGGTCTGATCGGGCGTGACGCCCGCGACCAGCAGGATTTTGGACGGAGTCTCAACCGAGGCGAGCACGATGACCGCCGATTTGAGCCGGCTCTTGAGCTGGTCCACCGCGGTGCGCAGCGCGCCCACGTCGGCGCCGTCGAGCTTGCTCGCCACCACCTTCACGCCGGCGATATCGACGGCCGCCGTTGCGAGGTCAACACCCTTGCCCGAGGCGAGGCGCTCCTTGAGGGCGCGCATCTCGCGCTCCATCTGCCGGATGCGCTCGAGCGTCTCGCGCACCTTCTCGGTCACCTCGCCACGCGAGCCGCGCACCAGCTGCGCGACCTCGCGCAGCAGCGACTCGCCCTGCTCCATGTGCTCAACGGCGGCCTCGCCGGTGATCGCCTCGATGCGGCGTACGCCTGCGGCCACGCCCCCCTCGCCGATGATCTTGAACAGGCCGATGTCGCCGGTGCGCCGCACGTGGGTGCCGCCGCACAACTCCGTGGAAAAATCCCCGAAGCGCAGCACGCGCACGTCGCGGTCGTACTTCTCCCCGAACAGCGCCATCGCGCCCGCCGCCACGGCCGCGTCGTAGTCCATGATGCGGGTCTCTGCCTCGCAATTACCCCGGATCTGCTCGTTGACCAGGCGCTCGATGCGCGTCACTTCCTCCGGCGTCACCGCCTGGAAATGCGAAAAGTCAAAGCGCAGCCGATCCGGAGCCACGAGCGAGCCCTTCTGCAGGACGTGGGTGCCGAGCACCTGGCGGAGCGCGGCGTGCAGCAGGTGGGTCGCGCTGTGATTGAGCGCGATCGCGCGACGACGTGCGCCGTCAACGTGGCCGGTAAGCCTGTCGCCGAGCTGCACCTTGCCTTCCGCCACCCTGCCGATATGTGAGTGGGCGGCACCTCGCTTCTGTGTGTCCGCGACCGCGAAGCGGGTCCCCGGCCCGGCGAGCTCGCCCGTATCGCCGACCTGGCCGCCGGCCTCCGCATAGAAGGCCGTGCGATCGAGGATGATCTCGCCGCTCTCGCCCGCGCGCAGGCAATCGACTGACGCGCCGTCCTTGAGCAGCGCCACCACCTGACCCTCGGCAGCGAGGCCGGCATAGCCCTGGAAGTCGCTGCGCGCATCGAGCTGCGTGCCGCCGCGCAGATCCACGCCGAACTTGCTCGCCGCCTGCGACAGCCGACGTTGTGCATCCATCGCCTTCTCAAATCCGGCCTGGTCGATCGTGAGCCCTCGCTCGCGCGCGATGTCTGCGGTGAGATCCGGCGGGAACCCGTAGGTGTCGTAGAGCTTGAAGACCGTTGCCCCATCGATCACCCCCCGAGAGTCGAGGCCCCTCACCACCTCCTCCAGCAGCCGCATGCCAGTGGCCAGCGTCTCGGCGAAACGCAGCTCCTCCTGCTCGAGCACGCGCTCGGCGTGGGCACGCCCACGCGTGAGCTCGGGGAAGGCCGCGCCCATCTCGCGCTCGAGGACGGACACCAGCTTGTGGAAGAACGGCTCCTTGATGCCGAGCTTGTAGCCGTGGCGGATCGCCCGCCGGATGATCCGGCGCAGCACATAGCCGCGGCCCTCATTGGAGGGCAGCACGCCGTCGATGATCAGGAAGGCGCAGGAGCGGATGTGATCGGCGATGACCTTGAGCGAGCTCGACTTGAGATCGGTGGTCCCTGCGAGCTGCGCCGCCGCGCCGATGAGCCTCTGGAAGAGGTCGATCTCGAACACCGAGTGCACGCCCTGCATGACGGTCGAGAGGCGCTCGAGCCCCATGCCGGTATCCACCGACGGCTGCGGGAGCGGCGTGAGCTTGCCGTCGGCCGAGCGGTCGAACTGCATGAAGACGAGATTCCAGATCTCGACGAACCGGTCGCCGTCCTCATCGGGCGATCCGGGTGGCCCACCGCGAACCGACGGCCCGTGGTCGTAGAAGATCTCCGTGCATGGACCGCACGGCCCGGTATCACCCATCGACCAGAAGTTGGACTTCTCGCCAAGGCGCGATAGCCGCTCGCTTGGTACGCCGATTTCCTTGATCCACACCTCCGCCGCCTCGTCGTCATCGGTATAGACCGTGACCCACAGGCGTGCCGGATCGATCCCAAGATCCTGCGTGATGAGATCCCAGGCGAAGCGGATGGCGTCGCGCTTGAAATAGTCGCCGAAGGAGAAGTTGCCGAGCATCTCGAAGAAGGTGAGATGCCGCGCGGTGTAGCCGACGTTCTCGAGATCGTTGTGCTTGCCACCGGCGCGCACGCAGCGCTGGCTGGAGGCTGCCCGCACGTAGTCGCGCTGATCCTTGCCGAGAAACACGTCCTTGAACTGAACCATCCCGGCGTTGGTGAACAGCAGCGTCGGGTCGTTGCCCGGAATAAGGGAGCTCGAGGGCACGATGCTGTGCCCGCGCGCGCGAAAAAACTCGAGGAACGCGCGCCGGAGCTCCGCCGCGCTCTTGGGGGTGGTTGTGCTCAAGGTCTAGTCGTCCGGATCGAAATCAGGGCCCAAGGCCGAACGGATATGATCCGCTGAAAAGCCCCGATACTGCAAAAAACGGGCTTGGCGCACCTTCTCGGCCCGCGTTCGGGGTGGGGCCAGCCCGAACCGCCCGAGGCGCACCTCGCGGGCGAGCGCACACCAATCCGGTCCCGACCGCAGCGCCGCCTCGATGAGGCCTGGCGCAAGGCCGCGCTCCTCGAGCGCGGCCGCCAGGCGATCCGGCCCCTGCCCCCGATCGGCGTGGTAGGCGACATAGTGCTGCGCATAGCGGGCGTCATCGAGAATGCGGCCCTGACGCAGCTCCACCACCGTGACCTCGACCAGGTCCCGCGGGCAGCCATCGCCGAGCAGGCGCTCGGTGAGCTCGGCGCAGGAGAAATCGCGGCGCGCGAGCAGCCGCACGGCCGCGGCGCGAACCGCCTCGGGATCGGATGCCACACCGTGAGCGCCCGATTTGCGAATCCGACGGGACGCCACGGCGGCTACGACGCCCTGCGCATTAGTGCCATACTTCGTTTCCGATGACGGACGCCATGATCCGTCGCAGATAGGATGTGCCATGCGGCCCAACGCACTGCTCTTGACCTGCCTCGGGATGCTCGTGTCCTCACTCGCTTCGGCCGACGGTCCGGCCTCGAGCCCCCCGTCCTCCGCATCGCCCGCGGCCGCGACGGCGTCGGCCGCCGCGACGGAGCGTGGCAAGGAACCGAGCGCCTCCGCGCCCACGGCTCCCGCTATGGTGAACGGCATACCGGCAGAACACGAGCGGCAGATACGCGCGATGGGCTATGTGCCGGAACTCCGGCACGGCGATGTCTACTACTGCCGCAAGGAAGCCGAGCTCGGCACGCGGTTCGAGACCAAAGTCTGCCGCCCGGTCGCGGAGATCGAGCGCGCCACGCTGGAAAGCCGCTCCGTGACCGACAAGATCCAGCGCGAGGGAAGCCCGGTTAACGGCAAGTGAGCGACTGACCCCGTCGAGGCGGTGTCAGGCGGTATTGGCCTGCTCGCCACCGCCGTTGCGCTGCTGCCGCACCGGCAGCATGCGTGCCCGGATCTGCTCCTCGATCTCGTGCGCCACATCCTTGTGCTGCTGCAGGTAGACTCGGGCGTTATCCTTGCCCTGGCCGATGCGCTCGCCCTTGTAGCTGTACCAGGCGCCCGACTTCTCGATGATGCCCTGCAGACTCCCGAGCTCGATGATCTCGCCTTCGCGTGAGATTCCGACGCCGTACATGATCTCGAACTCGGCCTCGCGGAATGGCGGTGAGACCTTGTTCTTCACCACCTTGACGCGGGTCATGTTACCCACCACTTCCTCGCCGTTCTTGATGGCACCGATGCGCCGGATGTCAAGCCGCACCGAGGCGTAGAACTTGAGCGCGTTGCCGCCGGTGGTGGTCTCGGGGTTGCCGAACATCACGCCGATCTTCATGCGAATCTGGTTGATGAAGATGACGATCGTATTGGAGCGCTTGATGTTGCCGGTGAGCTTGCGCAGCGCCTGCGACATGAGGCGCGCCTGCAGTCCCACCTGCATCTCGCCCATCTCGCCTTCGATCTCCGCCTTCGGCGTCAGGGCCGCGACCGAGTCGACGACCACCACATCGACCGCTCCCGAGCGCACCAGCATGTCGGTGATCTCGAGAGCCTGCTCGCCCGTATCCGGCTGCGACACGAGCAGCTCGCTCACGTTGACGCCGAGCTTCTCGGCGTACGCCGGATCGAGCGCATGCTCGGCATCCACGAAGGCTGCCGTCCCGCCGCCTCGCTGAATCTCGGCGATCACCTGCAGCGTCAGCGTCGTCTTGCCCGAGGCCTCGGGCCCGAAGACCTCCACCACGCGACCACGAGGCAGGCCGCCGATCCCCAGCGCGATATCAAGTCCCAGCGATCCGGTGGAGATCGCCTCCACGTCCCAACTCGCCGGCGCATCGCCGAGACGCATGACCGAGCCCTTGCCGAACTGCTTCTCAATTTGTACCAGCGCGGCGGCGAGCGCCTTCTTGCGGTTCTCTTCCATCTAGGAAATTCCTCGCGAGGAGTGGCATGGGCATTATCCCACATCGAGCCCGCGTGTTGAGCGGCGAAAGGCCCCGGTTGCGATGATTTTTCGCGCGGGCTCAGCCGTTATCCAGGGGCCAAGATTCGCGCACACTGTATAGCGAGCCCGTCGCGGCTGTGCGGCTCTCGATGAGCGCGAATGCATCGAACGTCCACGTGATCGCCGTAAGCGTGAGCGCTCGTGGTGCGCGCCGCACCTTACGCGCCAGAGTGACATGTGCGCGGAAGGGCTTGAGATCCGGAGCAAAACTTGCGGCGATGAGTGCATCACGCAGCGCCACCGCAAGTGCCTCGGCGGCGGGCGAGACGCAACGGGCGCTCGCGCACAGGAGGTGCGGCTTCGCCCAGAGCTCCGCTTGATCGAGCCGCACGGTGATCGCCCCACTACGCACTTGTCGGGCGACCTCGAGCGCCGCGCTCGAGACGGAGGCGACTGATGCATCCGCGACGTGACCCAGGAAGGCGAGCGTCAGGTGCCAGTTCTCCGGCGCCACCCAGCGCGCATCCGCGAGTGCGGCTCGCAGCTCCTGCGTCGCGGCGCGCAACCGTCCGCGCATCGCCTCATCCGGCCACAGCGCGAAGAACAGCCTCATCCGGGGGCTAGGGCGAGAACCAGCTTGAGGGCGCGCGACACCGACTTGCGCCGCACCTGCTCGCGATTGCCGCCGAAACGCGCGCGGGTGGCCGCGATCTCGAGGCGCCGGCCGCGGCGAAGAGCCACCGCAAACCACACGGTGCCCACCGGCTTCGCGGGGCTGCCGCCGTCGGGCCCGGCGATGCCCGTTACGGCGACTGCGACATCGACTCCTGCCCGCACGAGCGCGCCCCGTACCATCTGCCGCGCGACGGACTCACTCACGGCACCATGCCTTGCGAGCGCCGCTGCACTCACTCCGAGGTCGCGGCGCTTGGCCGCGTCCGCGTACACGACCCAGCCGCACTCGAACCAGCGCGAGCTGCCGGCCACGTCGGTCAATGCCTTGGCGATCCAGCCCGCGGTGCAGGACTCGGCCGTGGCGAGCCTGCGCTGTGTGTGCAGCAGGCGGCGACCGACCCGCTGCGCGAGCCGCAGCAACTGTGCATCGGATGGCATGCGATGCCATCTTAGCCGACCGCGCCGGGGTAGACTTCATGCTCCATGCCGCCGGCAGTGCAATGAACGACACGACGCTCTCGCAGCACACCCCGGTCATGCAGCAGTACCTGCGCACCAAGGCGCAGTATCCGGATATCCTGCTGTTCTACCGGATGGGCGACTTCTACGAGCTGTTCTACGAGGACGCGCGCCGCGCGGCCTCGCTGCTCGATATCACGCTCACCTCACGCGGTCAGTCGGCCGGCAAGGCGATCCCGATGGCCGGCGTCCCCGTGCATGCGGTCGAGAGCTATCTCGCGCGGCTGGTGCGCAAAGGCGAGAGCGTCGCGATCTGCGAGCAGCTCGGCGATCCGGCCAAGTCGAAGGGGCCGGTGGACCGGCAGGTCGTACGGGTCGTGACGCCCGGAACGGTCACCGACGAGGCCCTGCTGGAGGAGCGCCGCGACACGCTGCTCGCGGCGGTGGCACGGGACGGTGAGCGCTTCGGACTTGCCTGGCTCGATCTTGCCGCCGGCCGCTTCACGGTGCTGCAGACCTCCGGCCGTGGTGCGCTCGATGCCGAGCTCGAGCGGCTGAAGCCCGCGGAGCTGCTCGTGGCCGAGGACGAGCGCGGCCCCGGCCTGGCCCGCCCGGGCACGGTCGTGCGACCGCGTCCTCCGTGGCATTTCGAGCTTGCCGCCGGCTCGCGCCTGCTCACCGATCAGCTCGGCACGCTCGACCTCAAGGGGTTTGGAGCCGACGAGCTGCCGCTCGCCATCTGCGCGGCGGGCGCGCTGCTGCAGTACGTGCGCGACACGCAGAAAGCCTCCGTACCGCACATCCGCTCGCTCTCGGTCGAGGAGCGCTCCGATGCACTGATTCTCGATGCCGCGACGCGCCGCAACCTGGAGCTCGATGCGAGCCTCTCCGGCAGCCCCGATGCCACGCTGTTCGCCCTCATCGACCGCTGCGTCTCGGCCATGGGCTCGCGGCAGCTGCGCCGCTGGCTCAATCGCCCGCTCACCGATCACGCGGTACTGCGCGCGCGCTACCACGCGCTCGGCTCGCTCTGTGCCCACCGCCGCTTCGAGACACTGCGCGAGCAGTTGAGCGCAGTGGGCGATATCGAGCGCATCCTCGCCCGCATCGCGCTGCGCTCCGCGCGACCGCGCGACCTGGTGCAGTTGCGGGTCTCGCTCGCGGCTGTGCCGGCACTGCGCACGAGCCTCGCAGGCCTCGACTCCCCGCTGCCGCAGGAGCTCCTTGCCCGCACGCAGGATCATCACGACACGGTCGAGCTGCTCGAGCGTGCGATCGCGCCCGAGCCGTCCGTCGCGCTGCGCGATGGCGATGTGATCGCCCAGGGCTTCGATGCGCAGCTCGACGAGCTGCGCCGCATCGCGACGCACACCGATGAGTTTCTGCTCGAGCTCGAGCGTCGCGAGCGCGAGCGCTCGGGGATCGCGGGCCTGAAGCTCGGCTTCAACCGCGTGCAGGGATTCTTCATCGAGGTCGCGCGCCGCGACGCCGAGCGGGTGCCGAAGGAGTATCTGCGCCGCCAGACCGTCAAGTCCGCCGAGCGCTTCATCACCCCGGAGCTGAAGGCCTTCGAGGACAAGGTGCTGAGCGCACGCGAGCGAGCGCTCGCCCGGGAGAAGGAACTCTACGAGCAGCTCCTCGCCGAGCTCACAGAGCGGCTCGGGCCGCTGCAGAGCACGGCGGCGGCGCTGGCCGAGCTCGATGCGCTGGCCGCACTTGCCGAGCGCGCCTGCGTCCTCGAGTGGACCGAGCCGCACCTCAGCGAGGCGCCGACGCTCAGCATCGAGGCGGGTCGTCATCCGGTCGTGGAGCGCTTTCTGCCTGGAACGTTCGTCGCGAACGACTTACGGCTCGATGAGGCGCGGCGCATGCTCATCATCACCGGCCCCAATATGGGCGGGAAGTCCACCTACATGCGCCAGGCCGCGCTGATCGTGATCCTCGCGCACCTCGGCAGTTACGTGCCGGCGGCGAGCGCGACGATCGGGCCGCTCGACCGCATCTTCACCCGCATTGGCGCCGCGGATGACCTCGCCGCCGGCCGCTCGACCTTCATGGTGGAGATGACGGAGGCTGCGAACATCCTGAACAACGCGACGCCGGCGAGCCTGCTGCTGATCGATGAGATCGGGCGCGGCACCAGCACCTTCGACGGGTTGTCGCTCGCGTGGGCGATGGCGCGGCAGCTGGCGACGCGCGTCCGAGCCTTCACGCTCTTCGCCACTCATTACTTCGAGCTGACGGCACTGGCCGCGGAGGTCGAGGGCTGCGCCAACGTGCACCTCGATGCGACGGAGCACGGCGAGGGCATCGTCTTCCTGCATGCGGTGAAGGAAGGCCCGGCCAACCGCAGCTACGGCCTGCAGGTGGCGCAGCTGGCGGGGGTCCCGCGCGAGGTGATCAGCGCGGCACGCGACTATCTCGCCCTGCTCGAGGCGCAGCGGGACCAGCGCTCGCACGCTGGCGCACAGGCTGACCTGCCGTTCGCCTCGCCCGCAGCGCCATCGGATGCGGTGCGCACGGCGCTTGCGGCACTGAACCCCGACGAGCTGACCCCACGCGAGGCCCTCGAGGCACTGTACCGCTTGCGTGCGCTTGCGAGTACGCACTGAGCGGTCTTCAGGCCTGGACGATGGCGCCCCTAAGCCTTGATTTTACTGGCAAAAGTCGCCAACCAGTCTCACTGCAGCTCCTAAGATTTACGACCGCGAGCTGAAGTGCCCCTGACTGAGGAAGCTCGCGATTTCCCGCGCGACACGGGCCGACAGCAGCATTCCCATATGGCTTACGGGCAGGGTGATGTGTGCGCTCGCCCCGGGAATGCGCGTCTCACTGACCGCGACGGTGCCGTCGCTCGGCTCATCGAAACGCGCGAACAGCCGGCCGAGCCCGGCGGCCCGCGAGCCGGCGATGACACCCAGCGGCGGCGCGAACGTCCACTCCCGCCGACGCTCGGTGGCGAGTTCCTCGGCAATGCAACGGCCCATGAGCGCCGCCGCCCAGCCCATCCGACTGGCGCTGCGGGCCGCGCGGCTGCCGACCGCGGGCGAGCCCATGAACACGACACGCGCCGGCGCCACGGCGGGGAAGCGCTCGAGAAAGCGGTAGATGACCAGCCCGCCCAGGCTATGACCGACGAAGTGCAGTTGGGAGGGCGCGAGCCGTCGGACGAACGCGTGGAGCTCGTCGGCAACGCTGCCCATCGGACTTGAGACGCTCGCGTAACGAAACACGTGTACGTCGCAGGCGAGCGCGCGCGCGATACGTCGGGTGAGGAGCACGAACTCCCAGCCCGTGAGCCACAACCCGTGCACGAAGACGACCGCGTCGCGTTGCATGGAGCGTGCGGTGCCTGGCGGGGCGCGACCTCAGGTCGGCGGTGCGGTGCGTACGCGGATGTGCAGCTCCTTCAGCTGCGCCTCGGCGACCTCGGTCGGCGCATCGGTGAGCGGGTCGGCGGCCGTCTGGGTCTTCGGGAACGCAATCACATCGCGAATGCTCTCGGCACCGGCCATCAGCATCGCCAGGCGATCCACGCCGAAAGCGATGCCCCCGTGCGGCGGCGCGCCGAACTTGAGCGCATCGAGCAGGAAACCGAACTTCTTGCGTGCGTCCTCGGGCTCGATGCCGAGCAGCCCGAACACCGTGGATTGCATCTCCTCGCGATGGATGCGCACCGAGCCGCCGCCGATCTCGTAGCCCTGCAACACGAAGTCGTAGGCCTTGGCGAGCGCAAGCTCGGGGGCGGCCCGCAGCTCCGCCGCATCGTCGCTGACCGGCGCCGTGAACGGATGGTGCATGGCCATCCAGCGCCGCTCGTCCTTGTCCCACTCGAACATCGGAAAGTCGATCACCCACAAGGGGCGCCAGCCCTGCTGCACGAGCCTGAGGTCATGGCCGAGCCTCACCCGCAGCGCGCCAAGGGAGTCGTTCACGACCTTGGCGGCGTCCGCGCCGAAGAAGATGAGATCGTTGTCCTTGGCCTGCGTGCGCTCGAGGATGCCGGTGACGGCCGCATCGCTCAGAAACTTGATGATGGGCGACTGCAGCCCCTCGCGCCCCTTGGCGCGCTCGTTCACCTTCACGTAGGCCAGGCCCTTGGCGCCATGACGCGCCACGAACGCCGTGTACTCATCGATCTCCTTGCGGCTCAAGGCGCCCCCGCCCGGCACGCTCAGCGCGGCCACGCGGCCGCCCGCATCGTTGGCAGGCCCTGCGAACACCTTGAACGAGGAGTCCTTCACCAGGTCGGCCACGTCGACGAGCTCGAGCGGAACGCGCAGGTCCGGCTTGTCGGATGCGTAGCGCCGCATGGCCTCGGCATAGCTCATGCGGGGGAAGGGATCGGGAAGCTCGACGCCGAGCACCTCACGGAAGCAGTGCCGGATCAGCCCCTCCATGAGCGTCATGATCTCGTCCCGCGCAAGGAAGGACGTCTCGATGTCGAGCTGCGTGAACTCGGGCTGCCGGTCGGCGCGCAGGTCCTCGTCGCGGAAGCAGCGCACGATCTGGTAGTAGCGGTCGAATCCCGCGACCATCAGCAGCTGCTTGAAGATCTGCGGGGACTGCGGCAGGGCGAAGAACTTGCCCGCGTGCGTGCGGCTCGGGACCAGATAGTCGCGCGCCCCTTCCGGGGTCGACTTGCCAAGTACCGGTGTCTCGAGATCGATGAAACCGCTAGCGTCGAGGTAGCCGCGCATCGCGCGGGTGAGACGATGGCGCAACCGCAGACGAGCGCTCATCACGTCGCGGCGCAGATCGAGGTAGCGGTACTTGAGGCGCACCTCCTCGCTCACCTCGTCATCGAGCTGGAACGGCAGGGGCTCGGAGCGGTTGAGCACCTCGAGCCCGCGGGCCAGCACCTCGATGCGACCGGAGGCGAGGCTTGCATTCACCGTACCGGCGGGGCGGGCACGCACCGTGCCGACCACGCGCAGCACGTATTCCGAGCGCACCCGCTCGGCCTCACGAAAGATCTCCGCGGCGTCCGGATCGAACACGACCTGCAGCAGACCCTCGCGGTCGCGCAGATCGACAAAGATGACTCCGCCATGATCGCGGCGCCGGTGGACCCAGCCCGCGACCGCGACTTCCTGACCGATCAGCTGCTCGCCGACGTTGCCACAGTAGTGAGAGCGCATCCGTGGAATGGTACCAGAGAGGCCTACTGTGGCTGTGTCTCCTCACGCGCCGGATGCGGCATCACCACCCCGCAGGTGACGATCATCTTCATCGCGGCATCGATGCTCATGTCGAGCTCGATCACGCGGCTGCGCGGCACGAACACGATGAATCCCGAGGTTGGATTCGGCGCTGCCGCGACGAATACGCACACCTGCGAGTGCCCGGTCTTCGCGCTGACCTCCTCCACGTGCTCCGCCGTCACGAACCCGATGCTCCAGAGCCCCTCGCGCGGATACTCCACGGCGACGACCTTGCGGAACGAGTGGCTCGAGGACAGCACGCTCTCGGCGAAGCCCTTCACGCCGCTGTAGACCGAGCGCACCAGGGGGATGCGCTGCAGCAGCTCCTCCCAGTAGGCGACGAGCTGGCGGCCGATGAGGTTGGTGACCAGCAGGCCGGTGACGAGCACCAGCACAAAGGCAAACACGAGGCCCAACCCCGGCAGGCGGAAGCCCAGCAGCACCTCGGGGCGATACTGGGGCGGCAGCCACTCGAGGGTGCGGTCCATCAGATCGAGGATGAAGCGCACCACCCAGATGGTGGCGAGGATCGGCAGCCAGATGAGGATGCCGCCGACGAGGTAGCGCCGCAGGCTCCAGGAACGCCGTCCGGCGCTCACGGGGTCACCGGCGCGACTTGCGCGCGCTTCGCGACTTCGCCTTGGACTTCGGTGGTGCGCGCTTCGGCGCGGGCTTGCGCGCGGGGGGCGAGCTCTTGCGCACGGGCCGCGCGGGCTTCGCCTGTCGCTTGTCGGCGCCCGCGGGGGCGGTGCTCGCGCTCGGCTCGGCCGCCTTGCCCTCGCCGGACTTCGACTCCGGCGCGGCGGCCTTGGTCTCGGCAGACCCTTCGGCCTTCTCGGCCTTGTCAGCCTCAGCGAGGTTGCGCTTCGCCTCGTTGTCGGACTTGAAGTCGGTCTCGTACCAGCCGCCGCCCTTCAGGCGGAAGACGGGCGCCGAGACGAGCTTCTTCAGCTCCTTCTGGCCGCACGAGGGGCACTTGGTGAGGGGCGTATCGCTGATCTTCTGCATCACTTCCATGTAGAACTTGCAGTTCGCGCATTCGTACTCGTAGAAGGGCATGGTGTTTGTTTTCGCTGTTACCCGCTGATCGGCCGCGCTGCAAATTATGACATAGACTCGCCCGTCCCCTTTAGCCTCAGGCGGCCTTCTCGACCGCCTTCTCGAACACCAGCTGCCCGTCGCGGGTGCTGGCCCGCACCACGTCACCCGGGCCGAACTCACCCTTCAGAATGCGCTGCGCCAGGGGGTTCTCGAGCTGCTGCTGGATGGCGCGCTTCAGCGGCCGGGCGCCGTACACCGGGTCGAAACCCGCCTCTCCCAGCCGGTCGCGGGCCCGATCGTCCAGCACCAGATCCATGCTGCGCTCGGCGAGTCGCCGGCGCAGGTAGGCGAGCTGGATGTCCACGATCTTGCGGATCTGCTCCGTGCCGAGCGGATGGAACACGACGATGTCGTCGATCCGGTTGATGAACTCGGGCCGAAAGCTCTGCTGCACGATCTCCATGACCGCCGAGCGCATGCGGGTGTAGTTCTTCTCGCCGGCGAACTCCTGAATGACCTGCGAGCCCAGATTGGAGGTCATGATGATGACCGTATTGCGGAAATCGACCGTACGTCCCTGGCCGTCGGTGAGCCGGCCGTCATCGAGCACCTGCAGCAGCACGTTGAACACGTCCGGATGTGCCTTCTCGACCTCATCGAGCAGGACCACCGCGTACGGACGGCGGCGCACGGCCTCGGTGAGATAGCCGCCCTCCTCGTAGCCGACGTAGCCCGGCGGTGCCCCGATCAGGCGGGCGACGGAGTGCTTCTCCATGAACTCCGACATGTCGATGCGGACCATCGCCTCTTCGGAGTCGAACAGGAAGTCGGCGAGCGCCTTGCACAGCTCGGTCTTGCCCACGCCGGTCGGCCCGAGAAACAGGAACGAGCCGTTCGGACGGCGCGGATCGGACAGCCCGGCGCGTGAGCGACGGATCGCATCGGAGACGATGCGCACCGCCTCATCCTGGCCCACGACGCGCTTGCCGAGCTCGCTCTCCATGCGCAGGAGCTTCTCCTTCTCGCCCTCGAGCATCTTCGAGACCGGAATCCCGGTCCACTTGGAGACGACCTCGGCGATCTCCTCGTCCGTGACCTTGTTGCGCACGAGCTTGGTCTCGCCCTTCTCGGCGGCCTGCGCCTGGGCGAGCCTCTTCTCGAGCTCGGGGATGCGGCCGTACTGCAGCTCGGCCATGCGCCCCAGGTCGCGGGCGCGGCTTGCGGCATCGAGCTCGACGCGCGTGCGCTCGAGCTCTTCGCGGATCTGCGCGGCGCCCTGCAGCGTCGCCTTCTCGGACTTCCAGATCTCCTCGAGATCGGAGTACTCCTTGGTCAGGCCCGCGAGCGTCTCCTCGAGCGCGCGCAGGCGCTTGCGCGAGGCCTCGTCCTGCTCGCGCTTCAGGGCCTCCTGCTCGATCTTGAGCTGAATGATGCGGCGCTCGAGGCGATCGAGCGCCTCGGGCTTGGAGTCGATCTCCATGCGGATGCGCGCCGCGGCCTCATCGATCAGGTCGATCGCCTTGTCCGGCAGCTGCCGGTCGGCGATATAGCGGTGCGAGAGCGTTGCGGCGGCGACGATGGCCGGATCGGTGATCTCCACCTTGTGGTGCACTTCGTAGCGCTCCTGCAGGCCGCGCAGGATCGCGATGGTGTCCTCGACCGAGGGCTCATCGACCAGCACGCGCTGAAAGCGCCGCTCGAGCGCGGCGTCCTTCTCGATGTACTTGCGGTATTCGTCGAGCGTCGTCGCGCCGATGCAGTGCAGCTCGCCCCGCGCGAGGGCGGGCTTCAGCATGTTGCCCGCATCCATGGAGCCCTCGGCGCGGCCGGCGCCGACGACCGTGTGCAGCTCGTCGATGAACAGGATCACCTGGCCTTCCTGCTTGGCGAGATCGTTGAGCACGCCCTTCAGGCGCTCCTCGAACTCGCCCCGGAACTTGGCGCCGGCGATCAGCGCGCCCATGTCGAGCGCGAGGATGCGCTTGTTGCGCAGGCCCTCGGGCACCTCGCCGTTGACGATGCGCTGCGCCAGCCCCTCGACGATCGCGGTCTTGCCGACGCCGGGCTCGCCGATCAGCACGGGATTGTTCTTGGTGCGCCGCTGCAGCACCTGGATGGTGCGGCGGATCTCATCATCGCGCCCGATGACCGGATCGAGCTTGCTCGAGGAGGCGCGAGCGGTGAGGTCGACGGTGTACTTGTCCAGCGCGCCGCGCTGCTCCTCGGCATTGGCGTCGTTCACCTTCTGTCCGCCGCGCACCTCATCGATCGCCTTCTCCACCGCACCGCGCACCGCGCCGGCGCTCTTCAGCGCCCGCGCCAGATCGCCGCGATCATCGAACGCGGCAAGCACGAAGAGCTCGCTGGAGATGAACTGGTCGCCGCGCTTCTGCGCGAGCTTATCCGTCACGTTGAGGAGGCGATTGAGGTCGTTGGAGACATGGATATCGCCGGGGGTGCCGTGCACCGTCGGCAACCGATCGAGCGTGGCGAGCAGCTCCGAGCGCAGCTTGTTCACGTCGGCGCCGGCCTTCAGCAGCAGGGGGCGTACGGTGCCACCTTGCTGATCAAGGAGCGCGAGCATGGTGTGCGCCGGCTCGATGAGCTGGTGATCGCGCCCGACCGCGAGCGACTGCGCGTCCGCGAGGGCCGCCTGGAACATACTGGTGAGCTTGTCTTGCCGCATGGAGTGCACCCTGCCCGCTCGTCTCGTCGGGCTCACGGACCGTTGTGGGGTCCCCGCAACGCCCCTTCAAGGGGTACGGGGGATCCAAGGGCAAGTTTATGCCCGTCAGTGGACCTGGTCTTCCATGAGGGCAATCAGCGCCACTCCGGCGGAGATCAGCACGACCTGAGCTGCGCTGTGGCGGGCGTCCACGCGGCGATGCAGTCCCGGGATCAGGTCCGCCACGGCGATGTAGATGAGGCTGGCGGCCGCGATGGCCAGCGCATAGGGCAGGAGCGACAGGGCCCGCCGCAACGCGAAATACGCGAGCAACCCCCCGATCATCGAGGTGAGGCTCGAGGCGAGATTGAGCACCCAGGCCTTGCGGCGCGGCATGCCCGCGTGCAGCAGGATCCCGAAACTGCCGATCTCCTGCGGGATCTCGTGCGCCATGATGGCGAGCGCTGTCACCACACCCAAGCGAACGTTCGTGAGGAACGCGGCTGCGATCAGCACGCCATCGAGCGCGTTGTGCAGGCCATCGCCCACCAGCACCAGCGTACCGGTGGCACGATCGCGGTGGTGGTCGTGCGCGCCGGGCGCGTGGGTCTCGCACTCATCGGCATGGCAATGACGCCACAGGAGCAGCTTCTCCAGCACGAAGAACACCCCGATCCCGATGACGAGGGTCACGCCGATCTCCCCGACACGCGGCAGGCCGACGCCGGCGATCGCCTCGGGCAGCAGGGCGAGCAGCGCGGCCCCGAGCAGCGCTCCGGTCGCGAAGCTCACCAGGTGCGGCAGAAGCCGGGCGCGCGGTCCCTCGGGAACGACCAGGAAGAGCCCCGCCATGGCCGCGCTGGCGATGCCGCCCACTGCAGTCGCCGCCAGAATCCAGGCGAGTGTAGCCACGCTTGTCGGGTCCCCTTTTGCTTGCCGTCAACTCGGCGCTGCCTCGATCCAGATGAGCGCCGCCATCCTCCCGCAGCGCCCGTCGCGCCGGTAGGAGAAGAAGCGCGCCGCATCCGCGAAGGTACACCACCCGCCGCCGTGCACCGAGTGCACCCCCAGCCGTTTGAGGCGCAAGCGCGCGAGCGCGTACAGGTCGCACTGCCAGCGGCCGCGCGCATTGGGCGCGAAGGCGCCCGCCGCCGCTGTGTCGGAGTCAAGGAACGCCCGCCGGACTTCCTCCCCCACCTCGAAATGCCCCGGACCGATCGCAGGTCCGAGCCAGGCCTGCAGCTTACTGGGCGGGGTCGCGAGGGCGCGAACCGTTGCCTCCAGCACCCCGCCGGCAAGGCCGCGCCAGCCCGCGTGCGCCGCGCCGACCTCCGAGCCGTCACGTGCCGCGAACAGCACCGACATGCAGTCGGCGACCTGGATCGCACACACGAGACCCGAGCTCGCCGTCACCGCCGCATCGGCCCGTCCGGCCGAGACGCCCGGGCGCAGCACGATCACCCGGGTGCCATGAACCTGCTCGAGCCACGCCGGCTCGCCGGGCAGCGCGAGCGCCTGCCGCACGCGCCCGCGATTCGCGCGCACGGCGACTGGATCGTCGCCGACGTGGGCGCTGAGATTGAGCGATGCGAACGGACCGCCGCTCACCCCTCCGGTCCGCAGCGTCACGGCCGCCCGCACGCCTGAGATCGCTGGCCACTCCGGGCGCAGCAGGCCGATGCTCGGGGTGGTGCTCGCCGGCGCGCTCAACGATCGGCCTCGAGCGCGGTGATGAGGGCACTCATGTCCGGCGGCAGCGGCGCCTCCCAGGCAAGCGTGCGTCCGCTCGTCGGGTGGACGAGCGACAACTGTGCCGCGTGCAGTGCCTGGCGGCGAAAAGCCGTCAGCGCCGCGCGCAGCTCCGCGGTGGCCGCGGCGGGCAGGCGCAGGCGCCCGCCGTAGAGCGGGTCGCCCACCACGGGGTGCCCGATATGGGCGAGGTGCACGCGGATCTGATGGGTGCGGCCGGTCTCGAGCTGTGCCTGCACGAGCGTGTGGGCTCGAAAGCGCTTTACCACTCTGAAATGCGTCACCGCCGCCCGGCCGTCGCCGCGCACCGCCATGCGCGTGCGCTCCTTGCGGTGCCGCCCGATCGGCTGATCGACCGTACGTCCGGCGGTCATCACTCCCAGGCAGACGGCGAGATATTTCCGCTCGATCTCGCGCGCCGCCAGTGCCGCGACGAGACGTGCGTGCGATTCGAGCGTGCGCGCCACGACCAGCAACCCGCTCGTATCCTTGTCCAGGCGATGCACGAGCCCGGCCCGCGGCACCAGCGCCAGCTTCGGATCGCGGGCGAGTAGTGCGTTCTGCAGCGTGTGCGCAGGATTGCCCGCGCCCGGGTGCACGACGAGCCCGGCGGGCTTGTTGAGCACGAGCAGCTGGCGGTCCTCAAAGATGACATCGAGCGGGAGCTCCTCGGGATCGACCGTCCGCGCAGCCTCCACCCGGGCCTCGATCTCGATGCGCTCACCCCCCAGCACCTTGTCGCGCGGCCGCGGAATGCGGCCGTCCACGCGCACCTCGCCGGCCTCGATCCAGGTCTTGAGACGAGCTCTCGAGTACTGCGGCAGGGCCTGGGCGAGCGCCTGATCCAGGCGCAGCCCGGTGCTCGAGGAAGGCAATTCGAGGCTATGGGTACGGAACTCGGCAGGCACGGCGGGTGTCCGAAGCGTGGAGTCTGAGATTGGCTATACTTGCTAATTGCCCGGACAGAATTCAACGAGGGGCTGTATTTATCATGTCCTTTTCAGGTGTCGCGCGATGCGCGGTGCTCGTGCTGTGCATCGCGACCCTCGCCACCGCCACGACCGGCTGCCGCACCCATCGCAACAAGAAGCAGCAGCAATCGAGCCCCGAGGTTCTCTACAAGACCGCTCACGCGCGCCTGGTCGCCTACGACTATAACGCGGCCGTCAAGGCCTACGAGCAACTGACGGCCCGCTATCCGTTCACGGACGAGGCGCGGCAGGCGCGCCTGGACCTGATTTACGCCTACTATCGGCAGGGTGAGAGCGAGTCCGCCACGGATGCCGCCGAGACCTTCATCCGCGAGAACCCCGCGCACCCACGTGTCGACTATGCCTGGTACGTGAAGGGACTCGTCGACTTCGAGCGCACGCCGAATGCGCTGGAGCGGCTGTTTCGCGCCGACCTGAGCGAGCGCCCGCCGACCACCGCGCGCAAGGCCTTCGATGCATTCAAGACGGTCGTGGAGCAGTATCCGAAGAGCCAGTACGCCCACGATGCCCGGCAGCGCATGGTGTACCTGAGGAATCGCCTCGCGGACTACGACGTGCACGTCGCGGAGTTCTATTTGCGGCGCGGCGCCTACGTCGCCGCCGCGCAGCGCGCCACCCACGCCATCGAGCAGTACGACGGCGCGCCCGCACTGCGCGATGCCGTCGCGATCCTCATCACCGCCCAGGAGCGCCTGGGACTGAAGGATCGCGCCGATCTCGCCCGCCAGGTCTACCAGATGAACTTCGCGAACCAGACGGCATCGGCGGCCACGCAGGTGCACCACTGGTGGAAGTTCTGGTAGCTGCGCCACAGTCGATCCGATCGAAGCGTGACTGAGTTCACGCACGGCCTTCACCGAGGCTACATAAGCTGGCTCTCCAGGGGCTCGCGTGCCGCCAGGGATTGCCAGTCATGCATAACGTCGGTGCCATCCAGCGGCGCTTCCTCCTCGTCATCTTCGTGGTGTCGGGCTTCACGGGGCTCATCTACGAGTCGATCTGGTCGCACTACCTCAAGCTGTTCCTGGGTCACGCCGCCTATGCCCAGACGGCGGTGCTCGCGATCTTCATGGGCGGCATGGCGCTCGGCTCCTGGCTGGTCGCCCGCTACTGCTCGCGGCTGCGCAATCTGCTGTGGGGATACCTGCTGGTTGAGGGGCTGACAGGCCTCCTCGGCCTGCTGTTCCACCGGGTCTTCGTTGCCCTCACCGAGCTCTCCTTCACCACGGTCATCCCCGCGCTGCCGGCCGGCCTGCCGATCAACGCCTACAAATGGGCGCTCGCCACCGTGCTGCTTCTGCCGCAGTCCGTGCTGCTCGGCATGACCTTCCCGCTGATCAGCGGCGGCATCATTCGCCGCTGGCCCGAGCGTGCGGGCGAGACGCTCGCCACGCTGTACTTCACCAACAGCCTGGGAGCCGCCATCGGAGTCCTGGTCAGCGGCTTCGTGCTGATCGGCCTGGTGGGCCTGCCCGGCACGACCCTGACCGCGGGACTGCTGAACATGGTGCTGGCGCTCGCCGTCTGGCTCGCAGTACGCCGCGCGCCCGAGCCGCCGCCCCAGGCGAGCCTGCCGGCCGCTGCCGCGGCGCCGCCCGATCGCGCGGCGCGCTGGTTCGTGCTGGCGGCCTTCCTCACCGGTGCAGCCGCGTTCATGTACGAGCTGGGCTGGATCCGCATGCTGAGCCTGGTGCTCGGAAGCACGACGCATTCGTTCGAGCTCATGCTGAGCGCCTTCATCTTCGGCCTCGCGTTCGGCGGGCTCTACGTTCGCAAGCGCATCGAGCGCATCAGCGATCCCGAGACGCACCTCGGCGCGATCATGGTCGTGATGGGCGCGCTCGCCGCGCTCACGCTGCCTGCCGGCAATGTGATGTTCGAGTTCATGGCATGGGCGATGCGCGCGTTCACGCATACCGGCGACGGGTATCTAGCCTTCAACGTGTTGAGCCAGACCATCGCCGTGCTCATCATGGTTCCGGCGACCTTCTGTGCCGGCATGACATTGCCGCTGCTCACCCACGCACTGCTGCGCCGCGGCGCCGGTGAGCAGGCGATCGGCACCATCTACGCGGTCAACACGCTCGGGGCGATCGTCGGGGTGCTGCTCGCGATCCACCTGCTGATCCCGCTGCTCGGCATCAAGGGCGTCATCCTGACGGGCGCACTCATTCACGTGGCACTCGGGGTCTCACGGGTGCGCCCGCGTGAGCTGCCTCGTCCTTTGACGGTGATCGGGATCGCCGCGAGTGTCGCCGTGGTGGCCGTCGTTCTCGTCGCGGGCGGGCTCGACCCGCGGCGCGTCGTCTCGAGCGTCTATCGCACCGGTATTCCCGTGGTGCCCGGCAGTGTCGCCGTGCCGTATCTGCGCGATGGCAAGACGGCCACCGTCAGCCTGTCCGAGACCGATGGGATGATGTGGATCGCGACGAACGGCAAGCCGGACGCCGCGATTCAGGTCGGGCCCGGCGCGGCCACCAGCGACGAAGGAACCATGGTTCTGGCGGCCGCAATCCCGCTGAGTCTGCACGTGGGCGCGCGGCGCATCGCGAACATCGGCTTTGGCTCCGGGCTCACGACCCATCTGCTGCTCGCGAGCCCCGCGCTCGAGCGGCTCGACTCGATCGAGATCGAGCCGCTGATGGTCGAGGCTGCCCGCCAGGGCTTCGGCTCCCGCATTCACAATGTCTTCGAGGATCCGCGCAGCCATATCATCTATGAGGACGCCAAGACGTTCTTCGCCGCCTCGCGCGAGCCGTACGATCTCATCGTGTCGGAGCCCTCGAACCCGTGGGTGAGCGGCGTCGCGAGCCTGTTCTCCGACGAGTTCTACGCGCGGATCGTGGGCTACCTGAGGCCGGACGGCCTGTTCGTGCAGTGGATCCAGAGCTACGAGACGGATCTCAGCGTCGTGGCGTCGGTCGCCAAGGCGCTGTCGCGTCACTTCGGCACATACGTGCTCTACAACATGGACGATACCGGCGTGCTCATCGTGGCGGGACGCGCAACGCAGCTGCCACCGATGGACGGGCGCATTCTGCAGTGGCCGCTGATGCGCACCGAGCTCGACCGCGTCGGCGTGCAGTCGGTGCGCGACCTGCAGCAGCGCCTGATCGGCGACGGACACACGCTCGGACCGCTGCTGTGGTCGTTTCCGGTTCCCGCCAATTCCGACTTCTTTCCCTACGTCGATCTCAACGCGCCGCGCCTTCGCTTCCTCAGCTCGAATGCGATCGCGCTGCCGCGTCTGACCTCCACGAGCATCCCGGTGCTCGAGCTCATGCGCGCGGAGGCCCCTGCAGGCCCGACCGCAGAGCCCCTGCGGCAGAGCCGGCTGTATCGCGACGGCCGGGTGCGCCGCGCGCTCGCCGTTCGCCGGGCGCTGCTCAGCGGATCGCCCGCGGGACTCGAGGAGGCCACGGCGGCCGCGGTGCTGCTGCTCGACGTGAGCGCGCAGCGCTGCGCCGGGCAGGAGACGCAGGCTGCCTGGATGAGGGCGGTGCAGCTGCTCACGGACCAGACGGCCGCTTACCTGAGCACCGCCGAGGTCGCGGACATCGGCAACAGGATCACCGCGTCGGCCTGCTATCGCGAGCTCGCCGCACCGCGCAGAGCCTGGGTGGATCTGCTCGGAGCGGTCTCGCGACGCGATGCGGATCAGATCGAGAGGCTCGGCACGCAGCTCCTGCAGTCGACCCCGCCGCTGTCGGGGGACGATCTGACCTACCTGGCGACCGCGCTCGCGGCGGCACGCGTGGGCCGCTCGCAGCTCCCGCTGGCGCGCCAGCTGCTCGAGAGCGAGTGGAGCCGCGTGAGTCACGAGGGCGAGTACGCGCTCGCACTCGGTGAGCTGCTGATGCTCGCCCGCGCAGGCACCAGCAACGTCGCTGGGCAAGCCGACGCGCTCACCCTCGATCAGCGCGCCAGGATCTCAGCCGCAGACGCCTCGACCAGGAGCCGCGATCCGCTCACTGTGAGGTGATCGCTGTCGAAGAACAGCAGGTCCGGTCGCGAGGACTGCCGCTCGCCGACCGTGCGGCAGCCCTCGCGATCACAGAAGAAACGCAGCAGCGAGACGTAGCGTGCGCGCAGCGCCGCGGCCTGAGCGGCCATCGCGGCGTCCAGTCGCCAAAGAGTGTGCGGTACGCGGCCGAGCCGCTCGGGAATCCGGTCAACGTGCCGCATCCTCATGGAGCGCACTAGATCTGTCGCCAGCGTGACGTTCCAGGTCGGCCCGGGCCCGAACAGGACGATGTTGTGGACCCCGAGGTGCCGCAGCCACTGTATGTCATCCAGCGTGCCTGCAAGGATCTCCTCCTGGGAGATCCCCCCGGACAGATATAGATCCCAGCGTGCCGCCAGCAGTACCGTGTCGGGGGTGGATCGGGTCAGCTGTGAAAGCTCCCAGGCGCGGCGCTCCGCGCAACCCGGTGATTCCGCCACCCAGTGCGTCCTGACGGGCGGACAGCCGGCCGCCGTCCACTGCAACAACTCGAAGTCGTGCTGCTTCTGCAGACCGAGCACGCCCGGGTAGAGGTGCGCAGCATGCGAGTCGCCCCAGAGCAGGATCTGCGGGACTCCGAGCCGTCTCGGGGGAGTGCATTCGGGCGCGAACGCGCGGCTCGCGCCGGGCTGGAGATAGCACTCGTTCAATCTGTAGAGACGGTAGTCTGGCTGCCCCGAGAGCGAATTCGCCAGCGCGTGCAGCGCGGGCGAGTAGCGCGTGGGATACCCGTGCGTGGCAACCGCCGAAGCTCCCAGCAGCCCGGTGAAGATCAACCCGCACGCCAGAACCCAGATGGGCGGCGTGCCCACCGCTTTGCCCCAGAGTCGGCCGAACCGTGCCGGGTTCTCGATCAGATCTCGTGTCCACCAGGCGAGCAGGACCGCCGCGAGGATCAGGAGCACCGCTGCGGTGAGATCGCTTCCGTAATCAACCAGTCGGTCGAAGACGATGATTGGCCAGTGCCACAAGTACAGCGGATAACTGATCGCGCCCAGGAACACGAGCGGGCGCAGACCGAGCAGGCGATTGAGACGCCCCGCCGGCCCCGCTGCGATCACCAAAGCCGTGCCGAGCACCGGCAGCACCGTCTGTGGGCCCGGCCAGTCCGCCGAGGTCATTGCAACCAGGGACAGCCCGATGACAGCGAATCCGACGACGCCGCTCGCCTCACGAAACAACCGCTCGTGCCGGCAGGCACTCGCCGTCAGACGCTGCCACGGACCGGCAGAGCCGGAGGCGCTCGCCAGCAGCGCCGTGCCGCCGGCCAGGGCAAAGACAATGGCCAAACCGCTCGTCGCGAGCACGCTACCGTGGCGCCACGGCTGCGACTGCGATGCGTACGCCACAACCCCCGCGAGCATGAGGAGACTGGCACATGCCAGGATCTCCCGGGGACTCATGCTTCCCAGCGTGGACGCGCCCGCGGGAGGCGCCGCTGAGCGCAGCTGCAGGTAGCCCAGAGTCACTCCCACTCCCAGTTCCCAGAAGCGCGTGTGCAGCAGATAGAAGGACGGCAGAGGAGCGCAGACGGTCACGAGCAGCGAGCCGACGCTCAGCCAGAGCGCCCAGCGAACCGGCACCCGCCCGCCGCGCGCCCCCAGCCACAGCAGCAACGGCACCAGAAGATAGAACTGCTCCTCAACGCCGAGCGACCACAGATGCAGCAGCGGCTTGGTGCTCGAGGGTGCATCGAAGTAGCCGCTCTCGGAGGCGAGCAGCAGATTGTTGGCGAACACGGTCGCCGCCGCGATGTGCTTGCCGAGCTGCGCCAGCTCCTGGGTAGTCAGGACAACCCACCCACAGCACCATGTGGCCGTGAGCACGATGACCAGGGCCGGCAACAGTCGTCGGGCGCGCCGCGCGTAGAACTTCAGAAACGAGAACTGCCCCGCCTGGATGTCCTGCAGCAGGTGCATCCCGATCAGGTAGCCGGAGATCACGAAGAAGATGTCTACGCCACAAAACCCGCCGCCGAGGGCGGCAGGCAGCAGATGGTTGACGACCACCGCAAGCACGGCAAGGGCCCGCAGTCCCTCGATGTCCCTGCGGATGACGTGTCTTGCTGCAGCTGACCCCATCGGACGGCCCTGGTCGATAGCGCGGACGCTGCCGAAAAATACCACCATGGGCGCTAATCGCGCAGGCGCCGATCCCATGCGATGATGCCTGCATGCCGACGCTCGATGCGCTGCGCAAGCTCTTCCCACGCGGCTACAACAGCGGCGATGTGCTGTCGCGGATCCCGGGACCGAGACGGCTGCTCGAAGAGGTGCGCGTCGGCGGGTCGTATCGCGAGGTCTTCTGCCGCGCCGTCCAACCCTACATCACGCCCGCTTCGAAGGTGCTGGAATTGGGCCCCGGCAGCGGATCGTGGACGCGCGCACTGCTCAAGCACGTGCCGCACGGCGAGGTGCACACCGTCGACTTCCAGGACGCGCGCGGCTGGATCCATGCCGAACCGGGTTGCGGCCGCCTCGTGTGCCACCAGGTCACCGACAACAGCTTCAGCGGCGTTCCCGACCGCAGTTTCGATTTCCTGTGGTCGTTCGGGGTCCTGTGCCACAACAACGCAGAGCACATCCGCGAGATCTTCCGCAACGTGCTGCCGAAGATGAAGCCCGGGGCGTACGCGGCGCACGAGATTGGCGACTGGGACAAGCTCGAGCAGCTCGGCTGGGGATTTCGCTGGGGCGTACCGGCTCGATTCAAGAGCCTGCCGGACGATGCCATCTGGTGGCCGCGCAACAGCGCCGCGCAGACGTGCGCGATCGCCGTCGCGGAGGGCTGGGAGGTGATGGAGCGCGATCTCGGCGTGCTCCGGCGCGATTCACTGTGCGTATTTCGCAAGCCCGCTCGGGGCTGAGCTTTCCTCAGGCGAGTTTGACACCCACGCGGCCGGTGTAGTCCACGCGATTGAGCAGCATCGTGACCCCTGCGCTCGCGAAGAATTCATCGGTCGCCTGGCGGCTGCCCTGCCAGTATCCGTAGTCGTCGATGATCAGCACCCCGCCGCGCGAGAGTCGCGGGTACAAATGCAGCAGCTCGTGGCGCGTCGACTCGTACCAGTCCGTATCGA
>Ga0335081_10001694_pt1 | contig 35017 bp, 25 predicted proteins | sample Lox_Sample_35_FD_206713 | JGI IMG/M metagenome (GOLD analysis project Ga0335081, IMG submission 206713) | Soil microbial communities from Loxahatchee National Wildlife Refuge, Florida, United States - Lox_Sample_3.5 | ecosystem: Environmental > Terrestrial > Soil > Wetlands | place: USA...
TTGTACCGCAGAACTCAGAGACGACGGGCGCTCGGTGGCTGCCGGCCGGGCCGGAATCGTGATGGGTGAGGAAACCGGCTTCTTGGTGGACGAAGGTTTCCAGAAGTTCTTCCGCACGCCGTCCGGCAAGGAAAAACCGGCCCTGGCGGATGAGCTCCAGGCCCTCCACGGCTTCGAGGAAGATTTGAGAGAAGCCCTGGGATTGGAAAGCCTCTACAACCAGTCGCTAGGTACGGTATCGACCTTCTATTGGTACGACCGGGTGAAGGATCGCGACCGCGGCGTGCCGAAGCGCATCTGGGAGTAGCTCGCCGCTACTGCTTCTTGGCCGGCGGAGGTGTAGCCAGCTTGCGAACCTGCTCAAAGTACTGCTGCACGTAAGGCTGCATCGCGACGGGAACCTCATCGCGGCTGATTTCGGCTCCGTTTTGCGCATGCTGCGCGCCGCGCGGCGCATACGGAGTGCGTAGTTGCTGGCTGGTGTTCTGCACTTCCACGGTGGCCTCGCCGGTGATGTTGGCGGAGCGTTTACCGAGAATCTCCGTGATCTTGCCCATGGCCGCCAGGTCCTCGGCCTGCTTGATGCTCTTGTCGCCGTCCTGATTGCCGATGCCGCTGCCGGGCTGCTTGCTGGTCTGCTGCGAGTCGCTCTTGCCGTTTCCCTTCCCCTGCGGATCCTGCGGGCTCTGGGCCTGTTCGCCCTGCTGCCCGTCCTGGGAATCGCCCGGCTGGCCGTTGTTTTGCTGCTGGCCGTTCTTGGCCTGCTGCTGCTTGCCGCCGTTTTGCTGCCCTTTGCCCTGCCGGTTGTTGGGATCGGAATTCTGCTGCTGGTTGCTCGGGTTGGTCTGCGGCGGTTTCACGCTCGAGAGCAGGTTCTGGAACAGATCCTTCATCTTGTTCATCAGGCCCGAGCTCTCACCGGCATTTCCGGCATCCGGCTTGGCGCCGGACTGCTGCTTGGAGTCCTGCTTGCTGCTGGATTGCTGGCCGGAGTTGTCGCCGTTCTGCGACTGATCGTTGCTCTCCGCCTGCGCATCCTGGTCTCCGTCGGTTCCCTCTTTGCCTCGGTCACCCTCTCTTTTGGCGGCGCCTTTAGAAGCCATGGCCTTTTCGGCACTGGGCTCGCCCGAACCATCCGTGGTGTCATTAGCAGTGGGGTCCGGCTCAGCGCCAAGGTTCTGGTCGGGATCGGTCACGGAAGTCCCGGTGTCATCCCGCGGATCGGGTGCCTGGGGAGGCTGGCGTCGCATGTTGCGCGCCACGTCGTTGTGTGTGTCCCATCCGAACTGCTGCTGCAGCATGCTGGCCAGCGGCTGCTTCAGCTCCAGCCGCCGGCTGAGTCCGTAGCGCAGGGCGAACAGGCTGCCCGCCACCACTATCAGGGCCGCCAGCAGATAGAGGGAGCGCGGCACGGTGTAGGGGATGGCCTGCCGCACATCAACAGATTCGGAGACCTGATTGGCCCGCTGCAGTTGGAGCTTCTGAACCTCAGGTGAGCTGTGGACCGGCGGGTTCTCGCTGAAAAACACCGCCGTGGAGATCGTGTCAGCCAGCGCCATGCGGTGGTCGACCACCTGGGCGGCGGCATAGGGCGATGGGAGGCGCCTGCTAGCGCGGTACAGCCCTCCGGCAGCGGCAACAACCGTGACCAGCAACAGCCAGCGCCAATCGAGAATCTGGGTGCCGAGAAGAAGCAGCAGGATCAGCGCCCCGAGCGCCACGCTGGCGGCAGTAACCCCTTGCGACAGCAGCTCATTGCCAAACAACCGTCGCCTAGCCCGGCCAACCAGGGTTAACACAGTCCTCCCTCGCGCGGTGCTGCAATCGTTCTCGGAACTCTGGTCAGCCCCGGGCACCGAATTGCCTTAATCTTATCATTTCCGCGCAGTGGATGAGGCCTCAGAACGATACAGAGCCGCAGAAAACTCATAGTACACCTGCGTGCGGGATTAGACGCTCGGGGCGTAGAATGGGTATGAAATTCCTCACGGGAGGACCTCAACCAGTGCGAGTTTTGATTGTCGAAGATGAGGCCAGCCAGCGTAGCGCTCTCGCCAGCCTGGTTTCGGCCTGGGGCATGACCCCGGAGACAGCCGCCGATGGGAATGAGGCCCTCGAAAAACTGGGGCCGTTTGCCCCCGATGTCATCCTGACCGATTTGAATATGCCCGGCCTCGACGGATTCGGCTTTCTCCGGCGGCTGCGCGACGCCGGAGACATGACGCCGACCATTGTCCTGACGGCCTTCGGGAACATCGAGAAGGCGGTCCAAACGGTACACGACCTGGGCGCCTATTGGTTCCTAGATAAGCCTTATCAGAGCGGCGTCTTGGAGGTTCTGATCCGCCGCGCGGGAAGCCATGCCGGCCTGCTGGCGGACAAGCGGAATCTGGAGCGGCAACTCAGCTACAAGGGGTCGTTGGGCGAACTGGTCGGCACGACGCCGAAGATGCAGGAGATCTTCGCGCTCCTGCAGCAAGCCGGGCCTAGCAAGGCCTGCGTGCTGATCACCGGCGAAAGCGGAACCGGCAAGGAACTGGTGGCGCGCACCGTGCATGCCCTGAGCCCGCGGCGGCAGGGACCGTTCATCGCCATCAATTGCGCGGCACTGCCGGAAACATTGATCGAAAGCGAGCTGTTCGGGCATGAAAAGGGCTCGTTCACCGGCGCCTCGGAACGGCGGGCCGGCTGTTTCGAAGTCGCGCAGCACGGCACGTTACTCCTCGATGAAATCGGCGAGATGCCCATTCCCACGCAGGCAAAGCTGCTACGCATCCTGGAGGACTCGAAGGTTCGCCGCCTGGGCGGAAAGACCGAGTTCGAGGTGGACGTCCGGGTGGTCGCCGCCACCAACAAGGTGCCCGAGGAGGCCGTGCGGGGCGGCCACTTACGCGAGGACCTGTATTACCGGCTCAATGTTTTTCAGATTCATTTGCCGCCGCTGCGGGAGCGCAAGGATGACCTCCCGAACATCGCGGAAGCTCTGCTGCGCGAACTCAACCGCAAACACGAGTGCCGCGTGGCGGAGATCTCGCCGACGGTGCTCGAGGCTTTCAACCGCCATAACTGGCCGGGGAATGTCCGCGAGCTGCGGAACGTGTTGGAGCGGGCGGTCATTCTGGCCGGTGAAGGCGCCATCGAACCGAAGCACCTGCCCGCTTTCCTGCTGGACGGCGCCGTTGCTCCTCCGCCCGGACATGCGCCCGCGGTCCCGGAGGATGGCGACAGCGTGCGGTTCGCCGTCGGGACCACCGTGGACGAGGCCGAAAAAGGCTTGATCCTGCGGACTCTCGAGCACACGCGGAACAACAAGACGCGGGCCGCCGAGATCCTGGGCATCAGCCTGAAGACTCTGCATAACAAGCTGAAAGAGTACGGCGGCGCGAAAGAGGAAGAAGCCGGCGCAGCCGGCGGGTAACGACTGCTTCGACAGCTCGGTAAGGCAGCAATGCTGCCTGCCTGCAAGACAGTTAGCGTCCCGTGTGCAGGTTGTTGTGGATGGCGTACAGCGCCAGTTCCAAACGGTCGGAAACGCCCAGCTTGTCGAAGATGTTGTGCAGGTGGTTCTTCACCGTCTGCTCGCTGATGAACATCTTCTCGGCCATTTCCTTGTTCTTGAATCCCTGCGCCACCAACGCCACAATTTCTCGCTCGCGCTGGCTCAGCGGCGATCGCTCGCGGTCGCGAGGCGCTGCCTGGGGCGCGGGCGCGGGAGCATCGTCCGCCGCCACAAACTGCCGGATAACGGCCGCGGTGGTATGCGAATCCAACCAGATCTCGCCCGCGTGGACTTTGCGGATGCTCTTGATCAGCAATTCCGTGGCGGTCTGCTTCAGGACTATTCCGGACGTGCCGAGCTTCATCGCCTGGACGAACTCGTTCTTGTCGTCCGACGCGGTCAACACAATGACGCGCGTCTTATTCTTGGAGGCCTGCAATCGCTGCAGGGTTGCCAAACCATCCAGCCCCGGCATCTTCAAGTCGAGCAGGAGGATATCCGGATCATATTGCTGGAGTACGTCCAGCACCTGCCGTCCGTCCTGAGCCTGGGCGACAACTTCGAAGTCCTCCTCGAGAGCTAGAAGCTTGCAAAGCCCGTCGCGAAAGATCGGGTGATCGTCCGCTACGACGATCCGGATCTTGGATTTCGCCGGCACCCCGACACCGGACGATGGTCCGTTATTTGCGGCGTTGTTCTCCGACATACACTTTCCGCTAGCGTTAATTGTAGAGTTCTAATAGTACCAAGTCAAATTCTCATTTTGGTTTCTGGGGGAACACCTGTGTACCGAAATCGAACGGGTGGGTCCTTAAGCACCGGAAACCGAGGTGGAACGAGTCTTTTCAGATGCGTCCTTTTTTCGTCAGCCCTCCCTAGTGTACCTGAACTTTCGATCGTTAGCTCTGCTAAGGTGAAGAGAATATGAGCGAAGAACTAGCCGAAGTTGATTTTCAACGGTTCTGGCGACGGCTGCAACAACTTGGGCTCAACGCTTATGAATCGCGGTCTTATCTGGTCCTGCTGGGACATCACAAGTTCAAGGCCCTGGAACTGGCGGCGCGGGCGCACGTGCCGCGGCAGAAGATTTACGAGGTTCTGGACAGCCTTGTGGAAAAGGGCTTTGCGCAGGTTGTGCAGGAGAAAACCAAGCTCTTCTCGGCGGTAGAGCCGGGGCTGGCAATCCCGGGTTACCTGGGACGCAAACGGCAGATTCTGGAGCAGGAGCTGACCGACAACGGGCGCGCCGGCGGCGCCCTGATCGAAGACTTGAAGGCTCTGTATTCGGAAGGCCAGGGCGGACGCGGCACGCTGGATTTCCTGCGCATCGTATCGGAGCCCGCGCAAACAGCCGCGGAATACCGCCGCATGCTGGCCGAGGTCAGGCACGATTACATGGAGTTCTCCCGCCCGCCCTATGCCGTGGATCCGCTGGATGAAAAGCTTGTGAAACAGGCTGCTTCCAATGGCGCCGCTTGCCGGCTTCTGTTGGAAGCGGCGTCGCTCGACGAGGATCACCGGCAGCGGCTGAGCGACTACGCATCTGCCGGCGTGGAAGTCCGATTGGCCGATTCGCTTCCCATGAAGCTGGCGTTATTCGACGGGCAGCGCGGCATGATCGCTCTGCTGGATCCGGTGATTACGCGGCCCACCTGGACGGCTGTGGTCTTCCACCACGAGGGCATGGGGGAAGCCATGAAAGGTTTGTTCGAAGACCGCTGGCGCCGGGGGAGCAACTTGTAAATCCGCGTGCGCCGCTAAGTTAGCTCTTGACCCTGGAACGATTCCAGGGTCGATACTGCGGTCAGGAAGGTGACTGCCACATCGATTCCAAGGTTGATTCGGGCTGGCGAGCTGGCGCGCTTGTGCGGCGTCAGCACCGATACGCTGCGCCACTATGAGCGTGTCGGCGTCCTAGCCCCGCCGCGCCGCTCCGCTGCCGGATACCGGCAATACTCGCCCGAAGCTGCCGTGCAGGTCCGCGTGGCCCCGCGCGCCCTGGCTCTAGGTTTTAGCCTCGCCGAACTGGCGCGTGTGTTCCGGGTGCGCGCCAGGGGCGGAGCGCCATGCCGCGAAGTGCGCGCGCTGGCCGCCGCCAAGCTCGAGCAGTTGGAACAACAACTGGCCGACATGGCCGCGTTGCGAGACCACCTGCGCGAGTTGCTGGCGGACTGGGATGAACGGCTCGAACGGACTCCGCACGGAGCGCGGGCCGGCCTGTTGGAAGCGTTGCCCGAAGTCCCTTCCGGAAAGAGGCGATTCTGATGAAACTGACGATACTGTCTTCTATGCTGGCACTGGCTTGCATTGGCTATGGCCAGCAGGATTCCGCTCATCACGACGCCGTGAACAAGAACGGCGACCATGTAATGGGCTTTTCCCACGAGAAAACCACCCATCACTTCCGGCTCTACGGCGACGGCGGCGCCATTGAAGTCAGCGCCAAAAACCCCAAAGACGCCCAAAGCCGCGATCAGATTCGGATGCACCTCTCGCACATCGCGGAAATGTTCGCGGCCGGCGACTTCAACTCCCCCATGCTGATTCACGAACAGATACCGCCGGGGGTGCCGGTTCTGCAGCGCCTCAAAAGCGAAATTACGTACCGCTATGAACAGACTGCCCAGGGCGGGCGCGTGCGCATCACCACCAAAAACAGCGACGCCCTGAACGCAGTCCACGATTTCCTGCGATTCCAGATCGCCGACCACCAGACGGGCGACGCGACAACGGTGGGCGGGAAGTGAGCCTACTGAGGCTCTTCGGCATCGAGCAGGCTTTCCAACTCCGCCAACAGCCGGCGGTCCTTTTCGCGGCCGGCGGCGCGTTTGGATTCAATCAAGCTGGCCAAGTCAAGCGTCCAAACAACGCGGTCGAAGGCCTCCACGCTGCCGTGAAGGATGGCCGACCAACCGCCGATGATCACAAAATCGACCCCGTGGTCCACCCGCGTCTGGACTACCGCAACTAAGTGCTCACATTCGGAAGTACGGTGACGTATTCCGGCATACGCCCTTCGCTTACGCTCGCGGCTCCGATCCGAGCCGCGACCGTCAGGGAGCGTTTCTGGAATACGTGACCGAGTTTCTGGAATGGCCCACTAAGTTCATGTCCGCTGCCGTCTGGCCGCGCCCCGTACCCGTTCCGCCGCTTGCGCGGCTTCGTGCATCTTGCGAACCCGCTCGGCCGGCGTGAGACGCAACTGCTCGATCAGAAGCGTCAAGTCGACGCCGTAGCTTTTGGCGGCTTCGATGCGGCTTCCTGGGGCGGGATGCCGCAATCGGTACTCAGCGCGAGCGAACTGCTCAGGAGTCAGGGCGCGAAGCCCCTGCACACCCCGATTCTACCGCGCTCCCCCCGGCACCCCCCGCTGCTTGCGAGTGAGGATCTCGCGCACGGCGTAGATACGCCGGTCCTGGCTTTCGAAGTACGTCCGCATCATCATCTCGCCGATCAGCCCGGTCGAAAACATCATCAGGCCCGCCATGAGCATCAGGCCCCCGGCCAGCATCAGGGGGCCGTGCTCCACAATGATGTCCAGGCGGAAGATCAGCTTGTCGATGGCCAGCCACAGCATGATGCCGCCGCCCGAAAGCGTGCCGGCCAGGCCCAGCAGCCCGAAGAAATGCATGGGCCGGGTGAAGTATTTCAGCAGGAACTTGATCGTCAGGATGTCGAACATCACGCGGAAGGTCCGGCCGATGCCATAGTGCGATCCGCCGTTCACGCGCGGCGTGTTGCGGATGGGAACTTCGGCGATGCGCGCGCCGTAGAAACTGGCCAGCGCCGGAATGAAGCGGTGCAGCTCGCCGTACAGGTTGACGTCCTTGAGCACTTCGGCCCGGTAGGCTTTGAACGTGGTGCCGAAATCCCGCAGGTGCACGCCGGATGCCTTGGCCATGAGCCAGTTGGCAACGTGTGAAGGCAGCTTGCGCATGAGAGCGTTATCCACGCGGTGCTGGCGCCAGCCGCTGGCGATGTCGAAACCCTCGTCCACCTTCTGCAACAGCGCCGGGATGTCCTCCGGAGCGTGCTGCAGATCGCCGTCCATGGCCACGATGATGTCGCCCTTGGCCTCGTGGAATCCGGCCGACAACGCGGCGGTCTGCCCGAAGTTCCGCCGCAATCGGATCACCTTCAAGTGGCCGTCGGTCTCCACCAGGTTGGCCAGCAGTTCGAAGCTGCGATCGGTGGAGGCGTCGTCCACGAACAGGATCTCGTAAGGCCTCTGCAGCGGCTCCATCACCGTCGCAAGGCGATCATACAAGGGGAGGATGGAATGTTCTTCGTTGTGAATCGGGATGACGATCGACAACATGGCCGCGAACCGTACTAGTGCCGTTCCAACTAATCGAGCCGAACCCCTACCAGCCTTCGAAAACCGGAATCCCGGGCCCTGAGGCCGCGCGGTGGCTGGCGAAATGCGTTGGAACGGTACTAGTTTAGCATCATGGACCGCATTCCCTTCCAGGTTACCAGCGCCGGCGCGCCCTACGAGCGCATCGCCCGCCTTCCCGTTGCGGTGCTGCTCGACAACGTCCGCAGCCTGTACAACGTCGGTGCGTTCTTCCGTACCGCCGATGCGGCCGCCATCGAGAAGCTCTATCTGTGCGGGATCACGGGGCGGCCGCCCAAGCGCGCCATCGCCAAAACGGCTTTGGGCGCGGAGGAGTCCGTCGCTTGGGAACACACCTGGGAGCCGGCGGCACTGGTGGAAAACATTCGCCGGAGCGGGTACGAAATCGCCGCCGTGGAAACCACGCTCCACTCCGTGGACCTGTTCGATTGGGAGCCGCGGTTCCCGGTCTGCGTCGTCTTCGGTCACGAAGTCGAAGGCATCCGCGAGGAGATTTCGACCCGCTGCGACACTCACGTGCGAATTCCCATGCTCGGCGCCAAGCATTCGCTCAACGTGGCCACCGCCGGCGGCGTCGTGATCTACGAACTGCTGCGCAAGTACCGCGAGTGGGGCAGGTAGCTGCGGTACGATGAAATTTGTCTCAAGTCCTACCCAGGTTGCGCCCCACTCTCGATTTCATGCCGTCGCCCTCGCCCGAGAATCCGGGGCTCTTCATCCGCGATCCGTACCGCTTCACCGACACCATGCTGATCGTCCCGCCGCTGCTGGTGGAGTGCCTTCGCTGCTTCGACGGCCGCCAGACCGATATCGACCTGCGGGCCGCGCTGGTCCGCCTCACCGGCAGTCTCGAAGTCGAAGAAATCTCCAACCACCTGCGCCAAACCTTGTCCAACGCCGGCTACCTGGAAGATGAGACCTTCGAGCGCATGCAGTCGGAGAAGCGCCGCCACTTTGCCGAACAGCCAGTCCGCGAGCCGGCGCACGCGGGATCGGCTTACCCCCAGGAACCCGCCGAGCTTCGCGCCACCATCACCGAGTACATGGCAGACGGCGACGGCCATACCGGATTGACCGCCGCCGATCCCGGGCTCTTCGCCATCGCCGCTCCGCACATCAGCCCGCAAGGCGGATGGCAATCCTACCAATCGGCCTACAGGCTGCTGCGGGAGGAGCACCGCGATCGGACCTTCGTCATCCTGGCCACCTCGCACTACGGCGAACCGGACCGTTTCGGCTTGACGCGGAAAAAATTCCGCACGCCCCTGGGAGAATGCGAAACCGATACGCGTCTGGTCAACTGGCTCGCCGAGCGCGGCGGCAGCGCCGTGGAGATGGAAGACTTCTGCCACTCCTTCGAGCACACTGTCGAGTTGCAGGTCGTCTTTCTGCAGCACGTGCTGGGGCCGGACGTGCGCATCCTGCCCATTCTGTGCGGCTCCTACGCCGGCACTTTCTACCGCGGCGGAATGCCTGAAGACAACCACGGCGTCAAACGTTTCATCGAAACCCTCGGCGAGTTGCGCGATCGCGAAGGCGACCGCCTGTTCTGGATTTTGGGCGTGGACATGGCGCATATGGGCGCGCGCTACCAGGATCCGTTTGAAGCCGTGGCGGGCAAGGGAGCGATGAGTGAAGTGGGCGTTCGCGACGAACGGCGCATCGAACGCATCGCCGCAGGCGACGCCGCCGGTTTCTGGGACCTGGTGCGCGAGAACCATGACGATCTGAAGTGGTGCGGTTCGTCGCCCTTCTACACCTTCCTGAAGACCGCCCCGGCTGCGCGCGGCAAGCTGTTGCGCTACGAGCAGTGGAACATCGATGACCGCAGCGTGGTCAGCTTCGCGGGAATGTCGTTCACGAAGCAAAGCTGAAACGACCGGCATTATTCGTGCCGCAGCGCCGTCATCGGATCGATTCGGGATGCACGTCGAGCAGGCAGATAGCCGGCCAGAATCGCTGCGCTCGCCAGGATCGCCACGGCTCCGGTCAACGCCAGCGGATCGTTTGGTTTCATTCCAAAGAGGAACGATTCCACCACCTTCGACAGGAGAAGAGCTGTGGGCAAACTGATCGCCAGCCCCCCTGCCACCAGCATAAAGACCTCGCGCAGAATCACCGCAACCACCCGCCCGCGTTGGGCTCCGAGCGCCATCCGGATACCGATCTCGCCGGTCCGGCGGGCGACGTTGTAGGACATCGTGCCGTAGAGACCGACGCAGGCGATCGCCAACGCCAGTAAAGCAAACGCGCCGCATAGACGAGCGAAGGTGATCTCCTGGCTGATGGTCTGGTCGATCCAGGCGCGTTGCGTCTTCACGTCGGCAAGCGGCAGGCGTTCGTCCGCCCGATGCACGATGTCGCGCGCGGCATGGACGATCCCGAGCGGATTGCCGGCGGTCCGAAGTTCATAGTACATCTCGCCAACGGGACCCCATACGCCCTGTGCGAAAGGAAAATAGACGATTGGCTCCACTTTCCTTTTCTTGAGGTCGCCGTAGAGCGGGTTGGCGGAGACGCCGACCACTTCGATGTCGCATTTCGCACATAGGTGTGGTGCGCTCAGATGCTGGCCGAGCGGATTTTTTTCACCGAACATCGTCTGGGCAAATTTTTCATTGATCACGGCCACCATGGGCGAGCCGCGCTGGTCGCGCTCTTCGATGGCGCGGCCGAGCAGTATCGGAATCTGCATGGTCTGGAAGAAGCCGGCCCCAATCGACAGAACGCGGGTGCCCTTCATCTCTCCACCGGCCGGGCCGATACCACCCGTGGCGCTTGTTCCCATTCCGATCAGAGTTTGTTGCGAGAGGCTTACGGCGCGGACTCCCGGGATGGCGCTGAACTGCTTCTGCAGGCCGTTGTAAAAGCTCACGATCTCGGGGTCTTTGTGTCCGGCCTGGCGCGCGTTCAACCCGAACGTCAGGACATGGTCCGCGTTGAATCCAAGCTCGATCGAGGCGAGGTTCGAAAGCGTGCGTGCGAACAGCCCGGCCGCGATCACGATGAGAAGCGTGACAGCGATCTGGCCGACGATCAGGATGCGGCTGAGATTCAGAGAACCTAGCCGGCGTCGCTCGCCGGTCCTCGATTCCTTGAGGGCGTGCACCAGGTCCAGGCGTGTCGATTGGAGAGCGGGCGCGAGACCGAACAGCACGCCTGTCAGCAAGGAGAGCGCGGCCACGACGCCCAATACGTGCCAGTTCAGGTCCGCGCGCAATGTGAAGTTGTCGCGGCCATTCGCCATGAGCAGCGTAAGGAAACGGATTCCCCAGACGGCGAACCCGGCCCCCAGCACGCCGCCCAGCAGGGCCAGCAGAATGCTCTCGGTCAGGAGTTGCCGTATGACCCGAGACCGCCCGGCCCCCATGCTCAGCCGCACCGCAATTTCGCGCCGGCGTGCCGCCGCGCGCGCCAAAAGAAGGTTGGCGATATTCGCGCAGGCGATCGCCAGGATGAGGCCTACCAGCGCCAGCAGGATATAAAGCGGCTTGGAGTACTGGCGCCGCAGGCTGTCGAGTCCACCGGTTCCTTCTCTTACCAGCAGCGTCGGAATGTCAGCGGGTAGCACGCGCGGTTTGGCCGCGCGGCCCCATTGGTGAAATGGGCCGGCCGCGGCAGCCTGTGCCTGCATCGCCGTCACGCCCGGCCGCAAGCGCGCCATGACCACGACCCAGTCGAAGGTCGGGTCGTTATATGCCAGGTCCGGAACGAACTGTTCGCCGCCTTCCGAGGTCACTCTCGCGTGCATCGGAACATAGATGTCGGGCGGCATGTCGGGGTCGGCGCCGAAGAATTGGGGTTTGGTAACGCCGACCACGGTGAACGGCAGATTGTTGATCAGGATCGATTGCCCCGGCGCGCTCGCCGATCCACCGAAGCGCCGCTCGCTCAGGGCATAGCTGATCACGGCAACCGGCGGCGCGCCGGCGCGATCGTCCTCCGGTCCGATCAGGCGTCCGGCCGAGGGTTGGGTTCCGAGGCCGTGAAAGTACGCGCCCGATACCCATTCCGTATTTGCCAGATCCGCCTCGCCACGGAAGGCGAGGTTGAGCTTGCCGGGGCTCTGATATCCGAAGACGATCGAGAATACGGAGTCGTTCTTTTGGAGCAGCTCAAACGCTGGGTAGGAAAAAATTCCGCCGACGTAACCGCCATGGGGATCGTCGTAATCGTCGTCATGGCGATCGGAGCCGTGAAACTCGCGGTGCAGCGTATGCCAGCTCAGGATGACGAGGGACTGCGGATCGGGCACCGGCAGCGACCGCAGCAGGATCGAATCCATGAAGCTGAAAATCGCGGTATTGGCCCCGATCCCCAGCGCCAGCGACAGGACCGCAAGCGCGGAAAAACTCTTATTGGCCGCCATCGTGCGGAACGCGTAGCGGAGATCCTGCCCGAGATGTTCCCACCATGTCCACGTCCATGCGGCGCGCGTGCCCTCCTCGACCAGGGCGCGGTTTCCCAACTCGCGGCGGGCCGCCCGCCGCGCCTCTTCGCGCGCCAGCCCCCGCTCTTGAAGCTCTCCGGCTTCCTCTTCGACGTGAAACTGGAGCTCCTCCTGAAGCTCCGCTTCCTTGTTCGGGCGCCGCGTCAGCCATCCGAGTTTACGAAAGAACGAAATCACTGCCCCTCCTGATCGGCCGGCTTCAAAATCAATCCGATAGCGCGCGAGAACGCCTGCCATTTGGATTGTTCGCTGGCCAGTTGTTTCCGCCCACTGGCTGTGAGGCGATAGTACCGTGCGCGCTTGCCTTTGTCGGACAGCTCCCAGGAAGCCGCAACCCAGCCCTTTGCCTCCAACCGGTGTAAGGCTGGGTAGAGCGAACCGGTCTCGACCTGGAGCAGGTCCTCGGAGGTTCGCTGAATGTGTTTGGCGATTGCGTGACCATGACATGGGCCTCCGATCAGCGTGCGGAGGATGAGCAAATCGAGCGTCCCTCGCAGGAGATCGAGACGGGCGGGTTCCTTGCCGTTCATTGTGTAGATACTCTACTATATTTTGTGTAGAAATTCTACTGCTGACTTACGGGATGCCCCCTCTGCGTCCTTTCTCTGCTCAAGGGAATGGCGCGGCGCCCCGGGAATCCAGTGGATAAAGGTGGAGCCAATTTGGGATGTGCTGCGGGCAACAATATGCAGCCCCTACACCCGGGTGAGCGCGTTGATCAAATTCTTCCGTCAGCCCGTCGCTGAAGATTTCGTTTTCCTGGTCCTGGTTCAGGTCGGCGAACGGCAGTACCGCAGCTGACGGCCGCCGGCCCTATCGCGCCGCCGGGTTCCGGCACGCTCGGAAAGCCACGTCAGGGTAGCGGGTTGTGGGTGAGGACCCATCGAGCAGCGGTGACTGCCTCCCTTGGAGGTACTGTTGAAAGAATGCAAGCGTGTAGGCATTCAAAATGGATTCCATCTCTTGGGAATCGATGGATCCAAGCACTCCGGCGTATCTCAGGATCGGCGCGACAAGGTTCATATCGGAGAAGTTGGCGTGCGCTGCGTGACGAACCTGAACGGTGTAGCAGTCGCTCTGCGACGCGGCGTAGATCGCATCGTTCTCATGGGGACCTTCTCCGGCGGCAAGATACAAGAACGGAACGGTCAGCGGATGTTCGCGGAGCGTGCCGTGCTGGAAGCCGTCCATGTTCATTCCCGCCCTGCAGCGCTGGTCGTGCGCGCAGAACTCTCCGGCGGTGGCTCCGCCAAATGACATGCCGAATATCCCAAGCCGGCTGAGATCCAGGCGGCCGTTGAAGCGGGAGCCCGCCTCCCCGTCCATCGCAGCCAACTCGCCGACCACATACCGCGTGTCGGCCACCCAAACCCCCAGGCTCTCGGTCAGAGAGCCCTTCAGGACCGGGCGATCGCCGGTTACCGTCCCCATCCGCTCTGGATTCATGAGCGCCGTATGGCCGTCGGGAAAGGCAATCGCCGCGCTCTCGTGGGTATGACCGATACTGAAGACGATAAACCCGTGGCTGGCAAGTTCTTCCATCTGTACCGTGTTCTGCCAGGGTGTCGAGGCGTATCCGTGCGAGAAAACCAAGACCGGGCGCCGGCCCGGGGCCGCCGGTGCGTTGGCGTAGGAATGCGAGCGCACCAGGCGCAGATGACCTAAGAAATTGAAAGGCGGCAAATGAATGATTCTTGCGAGCACCGGCGCACTGACGGACGCGTTGGGCCAAAAGCCCTCCGTCTGAGAGCCAGGAGCAACATCGGCGGGATACCAGGCCACTACAAGCAGTTCGCGCGCCGCGTGCGGATTGGGCGCGAGCAGATCTTGGCGCGACGCGTCCGAAAAATACAGCCGCGTCGTGCCCACGGCGTAAGGCCCAGTGGGCCTGGGGTAGTGAAAGACGGGATTCCCCACCCCTAGGATCAGCGCCCCTATCCAAAGAATCAGCGCTCCTATCCACGCCGCCACTCCCAGGAAACTGCGAGCCATGCTTCTGGTTGTCCGCCGGCCCGGATCTTCGGACGCTTGGCCACGCGCCTTTCCTCCGCCCAGGCAACCCGAAACCACCAAAAGATACGCCGGGATCATTTGCCAACGGTACCCTTCGATGACCAGATGCAGCAGCGCCAGTGCCAGCGCGGTCCAAGCCAAAGCGCGCAGCCAATCGGGGCGGCGCGCCGGACGAAAGGCACGCCCGATGATGAGCGGCGCCAGCGCAAGCAGGATTAAGAATTCAAAGATGCGCATGGTCAGGTATACAGAAAAGCCAACCTCTCAGAACATCACCTTAAGCGACCCCTGAATCTGCCGCGAGTTCGCCGCCGTCCGGCTGATCATGCCGAACCCCGACCCAGTAAGAATATTCGACGGCAGCCCGAAGTTCACAATATTGAAGAGATTGAAGAACTCGGCCCGGAATTGCAGGTTCACCGATCTGTGCGATCTGCCCGTCTCCCATGGCGTGTCCTTAATCAGCGCGAAATCGAGATTGTATAGCGCCGGACCGCGCAAGGTATTGCGCCCCAGCGCGCCAAACACGCCCGCGTTAGGCCCGGTTCCTCCGGTCACATGGATCGGAATCGAGAAATACGAACTGTTGGCCGCTCCCAAACCAAAGTAATCTTCGCGCACCGCGCGGCCGGTCGATAGTTTCGGTACGCCTACCTGATCGGGTCTGTCGGCTCCCAGCGATCCGGCCCCGGTCTGCTGCACTCCGGAATAGACTGTGAACGGCAGCCCGCTGGTGAGCGTCGAAATGCTCAGGAGTTGCCAGCCCCGCGTCAACTTTCCTCCAAGCAGGCTGAGCACCGGGGCGCGGTCCGCATGTAGATCCTGCATCACGGTTGCGGTAAACGCTCTCGCCACGTCAAAGCTGGATGGTCCCTTCTCCGCCCTCGTATAGAAGGGATTCTGCGGAAACGCCAGCGAATTCGCGCCGGATGTGCTTCCTATGCCCGGTCCGATCGTGCTACTCGTGTCGTCCAAAGATCGTGAAAAAGCAAAGCTGAGCTGAACCTGAGGTCCGCCGCTCCCCACGGCGCCCTGCAGAGAAGCCTGCAGCGCGTGATAGGTGGAGTGCGAGCGGTTGGTCATCAGCCCGTCCGTTCCGAAACCGCCGGTAATCTGGCCCGCGGAGTTGAATTGCGTGTATCGCGCAAAGGCCGCCGTCGCCCCGGGGAAGGCGTTGGGAAAGTCCATGGCTGGCAGGCTCACGCCCGCCGTGCCGGTATAGCCCGCGCTGAGACCGAGTCCCTGCACCGTGCGCTCCACGCTGAGCGACCAGGTTCCGAGATACGCATTCCGGAAATCGCGCGAGATTGCGGAGACATTCAGCGGGCTGATGAGGTGGCTCGGCGAAAGCGCGGCCAGCGCCTGGTCGAACCGGTTCACATCCCAGACGGTGTTGTCGGGAACCGACTTCGAGTCGCCGGACGCGAGAATATTGACGCCGGCCGGCGTGTAGACCGGTGGCAGATCGCTCGGCCTGATCGTAGTCCCGATCGGCAGCGGCGCGCCCGCAGCCGCGGTGATTCGCGGGTAATCCACATAAGGCGCCGCGCCTGTGAGCAGGTTGTCCTGCCAGATGTTCGGCGGAATCGTCGTCAGTGCGCCGCCGGCACGGATCAGCAGACCCGATGACGGTTCCCACGTCAATCGAACCCGCGGCCCCCAGTTGTTGCCGCGCCAGCGGTACACGGGTTCCGGATTGATGATGTAAAGCTGCTCCGGCCCGGACGGCCCGCTGATGAACTCGGCGCCCGCCGCGCGCCTCGCGCGTTCCGTGATGGGCGAGTACAGTTCGTACCGGACGCCATAGTCCAGAACAAACTTGCCGGAGAGCTTCCAGGTATCCGCAGCGTACAGGTTCAGGTCGTAGCGCGAAATCGCGGCGACGCCGATCTGGCCGCCCTGCGGGAATTGAGGGGGCGCCACGGCAACGCTGTAGGAAAAGGCGCTTCCGAGCAGAAAAGCGCTCAGCGTGTCGGGTAACTGCTGCCCCACTTGGATGTCGTGCGCTCCGCTCGCCGACCGAATGGCGCTCGTGGCAAAAGCTGCGCCGCCGCCGAAGACGTATTGCCCGCTCGGAGCGATCCCGAAATAAGTCGTGTCGCGATTCGCCCGGAATTCCCCGCCGAACTTGAATGCGTGCTTCGATGTGGTCCACGCGAAGCTCTGGCGGCCAAGAAAAAGATTTCCCATCGACGCTGTCACGGAACCGCCGGGTGCGTCGAACGGCTCGTACAAGCCGTCGGCCAAAATCACCGACGGATCCGAATGGTCGGGCGTCGGAAAGTTCGGCGTGGTGCGCGTAAAGCTCAGCGAGGTTTCGGAAGTGAATCTGGCCGAGGCGGTGTGCGACCAGGTGAGCACCGCGCTCCGCTGGTGGTCGATATAGACCACTGCGAAGGCCGGGTCGATGGCCGTCTGGTCCGGGTTGGTCGTCGGCCCCGTCAGGTTGTCCCACGTGAAGCGCGCAAACAGCTTGTCTTTCGGGGACATCGTGTGATCAACCCGGGCCGAAAACTGGTCTGCATTCGTGACCACCTTGGACGACGTCGCGAATGTGCGCGCGCCGAAAGCTCCCCCCGGGTCGTTGGGAGACGGATAACGGCTCACGATCCCGGCGACTATGGGGTTCACGGGCACATACAGGCTGTCGCCGGGAAAAGCCGTGGTATCGATGCCTGCGCGTTCGGCCGAAGTGGGAACCGGCAGCACCTGGGTTGTGTTCAGAACCTGGCGAAAGCCCTGGTATTCGACAAAGAACCACGTTTTATCGCGAGCGTTGTACCCGGGCAGTATCAGGGGACCGCCCAGTGTGAAGCCGAATTCGTTGCGCCGGAAGGGCGGAATGCGCTGCGGGTTCTCCGGTGTCTGGCGGTCAAAGAAGTTTCGCGCGTCCAGCGCCGAATTGCGCAGAAACTCGAAGGCCGACCCGTGCCAGTCATTCGTGCCCGCGCGGGTGATAATGTTCGTGAACCCCGCGGCGCCGCGGCCGATATCCGCGGGCATCCAGCCCGAGGACGACTGGATCTCCTGCACCGCATCGACGTTGAAGTTGGAGAACGTTGCGCCGCCCATTTCCGGATCGCTGATATCCGCCGCGTCCATCGCAAACACCGCCTCGACGCCGCGTTGGCCGTTCACCGCGAATTGCTGCGTGAAGTTCGTGGTTCCGTTGGTGTCGGTCATGGTGCCGGCGGCAAGCAGCAGCAGTTGGCTGAAATCCCGCTTGTTGAGGGGAATCGCCGTCACCGACCGGCTGCTGAGCGTTTCGCCCCCGCTTGCCTCTGTCTGGCTGGCCGCATCCATCCGGATTGACCCGTCCGTCGCCAGGGTGATCTTCGCGGTGCCCTCGAGTGGAATCGCGAGCGGCGCGGCAAGCCGGAAGACTCGGTCGCCAAACTGCACCGAGAGCTGGTAGGAGCCGCGCGGGAGCGCGCCGAAATGGAATGTTCCATTCGCTGCCGCTACGGCGGAATAGCGGCCGGCATCCCCCGTCAGAACCACCTCAGCCTTGGCTGCAGCGCCGCCCGAAGCATCGCACACGCTGCCGCTCCACTGGAAAGCAGCCTGATCCTGGCCATAGAGCGCAAGAATCGTCGCGGCCCATGCGGCGCACAGCCCCTTCCAGGGCCGCAGGATTCTCCTCATAAGAGAAGTATATCTGTTTATCTTCAATAAGGCCGGGGTGAAGACACGCCGCGAGTTCCTCTTTTGGCAATTTGGAGCGCGCAGCCAGCTAATGGTTGTGCCGTTTTAAACGCATCAAACGTGGGGCGGCCCCCTGGCCGGCGATGCGCCGCGATGGCTGATCGCTGCTCGCTTCTTCTCTCCATTTGACTTCCCCTCGCACCGCTTGCTTAACTACAGTTAAGTCCATGGCAGCCACGGGCCAAATTCAGCCGGGCGCTCGCTCGCTGGCTGACGTTCACTCCTCGGTCGGTACATCACAGGTCTCCTTCTGGAGGCGCATGTTCGCCTTTGCCGGCCCGGCCTATCTCGTCAGCGTCGGCTACATGGATCCCGGCAACTGGGCCACCGACCTGGAAGGCGGCGCCCGCTTCGGCTACCGGTTGCTCTGGGTGTTGGTCATGTCCAACGCCATGGCCATCCTCCTTCAGACACTCAGCGCGCGGCTCGGCATCGTCTCCGGCCGCGACCTCGCGCAGGCCTGCCGCGAGACCTATCCGCGCCCCGTGAACCTGGCGCTCTGGGTCCTGTGCGAGATCGCCATCGCCGCCTGCGACCTGGCCGAGGTTCTCGGCGCGGCGATCGCCCTTCAGATGCTGTTTCACATCCCGCTTCTGACCGGCGTCCTGCTCACCGCCGCCGACACGCTGCTGCTGCTCTGGTTTCAGAGTTTCGGCATTCGCGCCATCGAAGCCTTCATCCTGACTTTGATCGCCACGATCGCCGTCTGCTTCTGCATCGAGATCGTCTGGGCCAGGCCGGGGGTCTCCGAGGTTTTCACCGGCCTCGCGCCGCGCCTCAATCGCGATAGCCTGTACCTGGCCATCGGCATCCTCGGCGCCACCGTGATGCCCCATAATCTCTACTTGCATTCCGCGCTGGTTCAGACCCGCCACATCGCGCACGACGAACCGGCCAAGCGCATCGCCTGCAAGTACAACCTGGTGGATTCTGTCGTGGCGCTAAATGGCGCCATGTTCGTCAACTGCGCCATCCTGGTGCTGGCGGCCGCGGTGTTTTTCAAGCGCAGCATTGTCGTCACCGAAATCCAACAGGCGCACGAGTTGCTCGTGCCGCTGTTGGGGACCAGCTTCGCCGGCGTCATGTTTGCCGTAGCCCTACTGTGCTCCGGACAGTCTTCCACTCTCACGGGAACCCTTGCCGGTCAAGTGGTTATGGAGGGTTTCTTAAACTTCCGTATGAGGCCCTGGCTGCGCCGCCTGATCACCCGCTCGTTGGCCATTATCCCCGCGGCCCTCACCATCTACACCCTGGGCGACAGGTCCACTCTGGCGCTGTTGCTGCTGAGCCAGGTCATCCTCAGCATGCAGTTGCCCTTCGCCATCATTCCCCTCATCCACTTCACCAGCGACCGCGCCCGGATGGGTTCGTTCGCCAACAAAGCCTGGGTGCGCCTGCTGGCTTGGGCCACCGCCATCATCATCCTGGGGCTTAACTTCCGGTTGGCTTGGCTGGCGATGCAGGATTGGCTGGCGACTGCCGGACCATGGCGTACGGTAATCTGGTTGGTTACGATCCCCATTGCCATCGCGCTAGCGTTCCTGCTGGCGTGGGTCGCGCTGGAACCCTACATCAGCCGCTGGGCGCGCCGCTACGGCCGCGCACCCGTGGTGCTGCCCGAACCGGCCGGCGCGGAAACCGCCGCCGCTCCCGCGTACCACCGCATTCTTGTACCTCTCGACCACACTGCGCTCGATCGCCTGGCCGTCAGTCACGCTGCCGCAATGGCGAAGCTCCACGGCGCCAGCATTTACCTCTTGCACGTCGAAGAAGGGCCCACCAGTCTGGTCTATGGTCAGGCATCCTCCACCGCCGAAGTGGAAGCCGGCGAGGAATATTTGGAGCGCATCGCCCAATCCCTGCGCGATCAAGGCGTGACGGTGGAAACCACCATCTCCCACTCCCCCTCACCGAACAAGGAGATCGTGCGTCATGCGCACGAAATCCACCCGGACCTCATCATCATGGGCGCTCACGGCCACGGCGGATTGAAAGATCTGATTTTCGGCAATACCATCAACCCGGTGCGCCACCACCTGGACGTTCCCCTGTTGATCGTGCGTCCGGGGAAAACCTGACCGGGATGGTGACGTTTTGTGACAAGCTGTCCCAACCCCGTGTCCTCGAAACCCACGTGGCGCTGCCGGCTGTGCATTAACCTAATTAGAATCAATCAGTTTGATTGGCATGGCAAGTGCTTTTTCCACCACCGTGAAGCGTCTCATCATCCTTGCGCCGATTTTGGCTTTGTTCCTGGCGCCGCTTCCCGCTGCCACCCTGGAGCGGCTGTCGTTGGACGACATGATCGCCCAGTCCACCGCCGTCGTCCGCGGTAAAGTCATTGGTTCCTACGCGGCATTTTCCGGACCGGTCATCTACACCCACTACCAGATCCAGGTAAGCGAGACCCTCAAAGGTTCTGCCAGGTCCACCGTCGACCTGATGGTACCGGGAGGCATCGCGAACCATCTGCGGCAATCCTTCGCCGGCGCGCCGCAATTCAGCCCGGGCGACGAATTCGTTTTCTTCCTCTGGAGCGGCAAGTCCGGCAACACGCAGGTGATCGGCCTGACCCAAGGTCTTTTTTCCTTGTCGGCGGATGGAGCCTCCGATCCGCTCGTAACGCGCCCCGCCAGCCGGGAAGTAATGCTGCAGCGCGGAACCGGCCAGCAGGTGAAGGATGAGACGCTGGTGATGCACTTGAGCGAGTTGCGGGCGCGGGTTGCCGCAGCGTCCCGAGGAGCGTTGAAATGATTCGGGACACGCGGCGCATGCTTCGGCTCTCCGTGTTCGGAGTTCTGGCACTCCTGCTGGTTACTCCCTCGCAGGCTTACTACCACTACGTTCACTTTCTCACCGGCGCCCCGTATACCCCGGTCCCCGAAGCTTTTGATCTGACCGCTCTGCCGAATCGCACCATCAGCTTCTTCGTGAGCGATTCCGGCGCCGCCACCTACGGTCCCAACGACAGTTTCGGTTCGATTCTCAGCCAGGTCAAACAGGCGGCAGCGGTTTGGAATTCCGTGGCCACCTCCGCCCTGCGCGTCCATTTCGGCGGCCTCGAGAGTTACTCCGCAACCCCGGCTTCCAACACCCCCGCCGGCGATGTGGTGTTCCAGGAACTGCCTCCCGGCTTGCTGGGATTAGGCACGCCCGAGGTATCGGTGAACGCCACCGTCCAAACCGGCCCGAACGGGCAGTTCTTCCCGATGACGCGGGGCCTGGTGATCCTGACCAACACGACGGATCCAAAAGCTCCCTATGGCCCTGGACCGAGCTACCTGGAAGAGTTCTTCACCACCGCGGTTCACGAGTTCGGCCACGCGCTGGGCCTGCAGCACACCTGGACCGCGTCGGCCATGTCGCAGGACATGATCCGCAACACGTCGCGGGCGCGCCCGCTGGACGCGGATGACATCGCCTCGATTTCGGAACTGTACGGACCGGCCAACTGGATGGCGAATTTCGGTTCCATCTCTGGACAGGTAACCGCGGGCGGCCAGGGAGTGAACCTGGCTTCCGTGGTGGCCATCCCGCCGGTGGGGCCGGCGGTCAGCGCCCTGACCAATCCCGACGGCACTTACACCATCAATGGCCTGCCGCCCGGCCAATATCTGCTCTACGTGCATCCTCTGCCGCCGGATGCCGTCCCCGCCAATGGCTCCGGCTTGGCGGCGCCGGTGGATGTAAATGGCAATGCTTCATTCCCGCGGAGCGGATACTTCCAAACGGTTTTCTACCCGGGCACGACTAATATCCAACAGGCCACAACGTTTACCGTGGCGGCCGGCCAGGCACTGACCGGTGGGGACTTTACGATTCAGCCTCGCGCTTCGGTGCCGATCTACGATCTGGTCACTTACAACTATCTGGATCCGGTCAGCCGCACTTATATCTTCAACCCCGGCCGCTCGATTTTCCTGTCACCGGCTTATGCCGGCGCCAGCCAGCAGTATCTGAGGCTTTACGCGCTGGCCAACTCCGGCCCGACCCCGTCCCCGGTTTCCGCTGCCCTGCTCGGCCCAGGCATCGGACGCACATATACACAGATGTTCGGCGGCTATATCGTGGCGGACTTCGAGAACCTCGCGGTTACGACGGCTAGCCCGCGGCACCTGGTGCTGACGTTCAACACCCCCCAAGGCCCGGATATCTACGTGCTGCCGGATGCGATCACCGTGGTGCAGAACGGCCCGCCGGACGTCACTTCGCTCACGGTCAACCCTGACGGCAGTGTTGCGGTCGCCGGCCCTGGCCTCACCACCAACAGCCGCGTCTTCTTCGACGGCATGCAGACGACCATCGTCACCCCGTTCACCGCCTTTGATCCTACCAACCTCGCCGCCGGTGGCGCTATCTCGGTGATGCCGCCCGATGGCGTCGGCGGCCAGGTTTCGACAGTCACTGTCTTCAACTCCGACAACCAGAATTCGATGTTCCTGCAGTTTGCGAACCCGGTCACGTATTCCTACCCGGCAGCCAATGCACCGCAACTCACCGGCCTGAACCCCTCGGCGCTGCCGGCCGGTTTCAGCGCTGCCGGCACCGCTTCGATGGTGGACATCACCACAGCCAACACTAACTTCATCGATGGCCAGGTTACCGTCGGCTTTGGCACCAGCGACATCTCGGTGCGCCACGTGTGGGTGCTCAGCCCGACGCACCTGGTAGCTGACGTGGTGGTAGCCAACAACGCGGTGGTCGGTTCGACATCACTCTACGTGATTTCAGGGTTCCAGGTGATCACTCAGCCCGCCGCGTTTCAGATCCAGCCGGCCAATCCCAACCTTCCAGCGATTGCCCTGCCGATTTACAATGCCCTCACGTACGTGACCAACCTCCACGCCGGTGAATATGCCTCGATATTCGGCTCGAACCTGTCGCTCACATCCACCAGCGCCGTGGTAACCCTGAACGGTACATCGGCGCCGGTGACTTATGCGTCGGGCCCGCAGATCAATTTCATCGTCCCTGCCGGTTTCCCGTCCGGCCTGGCGATTTTGGTCCTCAACAATGGCGCAGTCAATTCATTCCCGGTGATCATGCCGGTCTACGGCGCGCCACCAGTGGTCAACAGCGTGCTGAACGTCGCGGGAGTGACTCTGGATTCCACTCATGCCGCGAATCCGGGCGATGTGTTGAGCGTGCAGGTGACCAATCTCGATCCGGGCGTTCTGACTGCGCTGAACCGCGTGCAAGTGAGCCTGTCGGGTGTGCTGATGAGCGTTCTGAACATCACGCAGGTCAGCGCAGCGGCGGCGGGGCAGCCGGCCTCGGGCGGCGTGTTCCAGATCCAGTTTGCGGTGACGCAATCCTTCGCCGGCAGCCAGGTGCCGCTCATCGTTGCGGTGGACGGTTCCGCCAGCGCACCGCTCGCGATCGCCGTAATGTAGCGGTCGAGCTGGCGTCACACTTCCAGAATCACCGGCATAATGAGCGGGCGGCGGGCGGTTTCTTTCACGATGAAGCGCTTCAGGTCGGCGCGGATCTTCTCTTTCATCACACCCCAGTCGGTCTTCTCTTCTTCGTTCGAGCCTTCCAGGGTTTTGGCCACCAACTGGCGGGCTTTCTCCAGGAACTCGGGACCGTCTTCGGCGACGGCGAAGCCGCGGCTGACGATCTCGGGCAGGTTCTCGATGCGGCCGGAGTGACGGTCGATGGCGATGATCGGCAGCACGATTCCGTCCTCCGAGAGGTGCCGCCGGTCGCGGATCACCACTTCCTGCACCACGTCGTCGACCGAGCCCGAATCGATGCACACGCGGCCTACTTGTACGCGCGCGGCTTTGCGCGCGCCGTGATGATCGATCTCCAAGACGTCGCCGGACTCCAGCACGAAACTCTCTTCCAGGCCGGCGAAGCGCAAATGCTCGGCCAGGCGAGCATGCTTGGAAAGCTGGCGGAACTCGCCGTGAATGGGCATGAAATAGCGCGGGCGCACGAGGTTCAAGACCAGCTTCATCTCTTCCACGCTGGCGTGCCCGGAGACGTGCAGCGGCGGGTTCATGCTGCCGTAGAGCACGTCGGCGCCGCGGCGAGCCATGTGGTCGATCATGCGGAAGATGGCCTTTTCGTTGCCGGGAATGATGCGGGAGCTCAGCGCCACGGTATCGCCCTGCTCCACCGAGACGTGCTTGTGGTTGTCGACCGCCACGCGCGCGAGCGCTGACATCGGCTCTCCCTGCGTCCCGGAAACCAGGAATGCGACTTTATCGGGAGCGACATCCATGGCGTCCTGCGGGCGCAACAGAATGCCATCGGGAATTTCGAGCAAGCCGAGCGAGTGCGCGATCTCGGTGACCGCCACCATGCTTCGGCCGATCACCGCGACGCGGCGACCGTACTCTTCCGCCAGATCGAGGACGAGTTGAATGCGGTGGATGGACGAGCTGAAGCACGAGACCACCACGCGGCGCTCGGCGCGGTTGAAAATCTCCTCCATGCGCGGGCGCACGGCGCGCTCCGATTCGGTATAGCCGGGGCGGTCCGAATTGGTGGAATCGGAGAGCAGCAGCAGCACGCCGCGTTTGCCGTAGTCGGCCAGTGTGTGGAGATCGAACAGCTCGTTATCGGTCGGGGTGGGATCGACTTTGAAATCGCCGGTGTGGATGATGACGCCGAGCGGCGTGGTGATGGCCAGTGCGACGCAGCTCACGATGGAGTGCGTCACATGAATGAACTCGATCTTGAAAGGGCCGATGTCGACGATCTGTTTGGGTTTGACGGGCTGGAATCGCGGCTCCTGTTCCAACTCGTATTCCTCAAGCCGGCGCTCGACCAGCGCCAGAGTAAATGCGGTTCCGTAGACCGGAACATCGATATCGGAGAGGAAGTAGGGCACGGCGCCGATGTGGTCCTCGTGACCGTGCGTGAGGATGAGGGCGCGGACCTGCTCCTGGTTCTCCTTCAGGAACGAAAGGTCGGGCATGACCAGGTCGACGCCCAGCAGTTCGGCGTCGGGGAACATCATGCCGGAGTCGACGACGATGAGGTCGTTGCCGTAGCGGATGGCGGTCATGTTCATGCCGAATTCGCCCAGTCCGCCCAGAGGGATCACCTGCAGTTTCTGATCAGTCATGCGGTTTCACCTTTAACGATAACCTGTTTCGCTCGCAGGATGCCTCGCGGCGGCGAAATCCGGCCCGCCAGCGCGGCCAGCAGGCGTCCGGGATGCTCGGGAAGCGGTGGTCTTTCAAGCCGGTTTCGGGGCGGACGGGGAAGCACTTTGAAGGAGTGCAGGAGGGTTGTAACCCTAATTTCTGCTATAAAATACAAATGCTCACCCCGAGGGGTGAGCATTTTATCCCCTGTTCTACCAGGGGTGATGTTCGATGGGAGAATCAGTTTCGACGGAATCGCAACCGCCAAAACTTTGTAGTTGGATCTTATTTCCTTACGGCTCTCCAGTCAAGCAAAAATCCGGAGCAAAATTTCCGGTCGTAACCTGCTCGTACGGGCTGACTTGCGAGGATCGGCCGTTTGGCGCGTGAACCGCCAGGCCCGCCAAAAGCCCCATTTTGGGGCTGAGGATTTCGGTCTAAGGCAAACAAAACCGGAAGCTTATGTAGCGGGATCGCACTATTCCAAATGCAGCAGGATCATCGGTTCCGGTTCCTGGCCGTGGCGCATGCGCCGCAGGAAGGTCCGGAAGCCACCCACCGCGAGCCCGGCAACGACCGAGAAGAGCAGCAGTATCCCTATGAGAATGAAGGCAGTTATCACCAGGTTGCCGATGTTGTCACGGCGCGTGGGAACGTACTCGTCCTGGGTCACCTGGGCCTGGAATCGGACCTGGGCGAGGAGGTTTTCGGCGAAGTCGGGGTCGGGTGTGGAAAGTACCACAGCTACCAGCGGCCCGCTTCGCTTGGCCATGGCGCCGGGCAGCTTCTGGAAATCCTCGATTTGCTGCATGGCGATCTGGTGGGTCGGGTAGTTGAAGATCGCCACGGTCACGTCACCCTTGGCGGTGTGGAAAACGCCAGTTTGGGCCTCCGCGCCGAGATGGAACGCGGCGACCGAGGGCGGAATGCTCGGCGCGAACTTGCGCAAACTGGCGGGACCGACGATGTAGCGCTCGCTGTTCGGGACCAGTCCCTGGGACGGCAGATAGCCCGGCAACACGGGCAGGGAGCCGTTATCCACGTTTCGCAGGGATTCCGCCAGTGCGTCCAGCTCCGGCTGGGTGGGCTTGTAGCCGGCGAAGGAGAGCAGATAGTTGCCGTGCACCAGCATCAGGCTCTCCGCAGTTTCGGCGGCCAGCTTCGCCAGCGACGAGGGCGAAGCTTTGGCCGGGCGCTGCCAGTCAAAAGCCGCCATGGCGCCGGTTGGTTCCTGAAGCTGCCAGGCGGTGGCGGTGAACCTGGCGTGGCCGTTCTGGTAGACGGCGGTTTCGGAGTCCTTCAGGCCGTATTCGTCCCAGATGGGTTGATCGGCAAGTGCCGGCTTGGAAGTAGTGGCGCGCTGGTAGGCTCCGATGGTATCGGGAAGAATGGCGGCCAAGCCGAGACCGGGCAGGATGAGAGCGGTAAGGAAGAACTTCATTCCTTTATTATGTAGCCCAGCGGGAGATTTCACATCCCAGTCGTTTCGCGGCGCGCGCGGCTATTGTATCCTGTGCCAAATGCGTTGGACTCTGGTTCTGTTTGCAACTTTTGCCGCACTGGCTCAAGGGCAGCCTGCCAGTTCCGAGACGCGCGCGCAGCAATTCATCGAGCTGATGGCCAAGCAGGATTTCGCCGCCGCACAAGCGATGCTGGATGCGGAGTTGGGAGCTAAGCTCCCTGTGCCGGTTCTGGAGCAAACGTGGGCGCAGGTCCAGAAGGGCGCCGGCGAGTTCCGCCGGACGACTGGCGCGCGGACCGAATCATCGGACACGAGCGACGTGGTCTTTGTGACGTGCGAGTTCGAGAAAGCCAAACTTGATGCGCGCCTTCCGGTGAACAAAGCGGGCCAGATCGGCGGTTTGAACTTTGCACTGCATGTCGACTACGCGCCTCCGGAGTACGTGGACACGGCCTTGTTCCACGAAAAGGAAATGATGGTGGGCTCGGGCGATTGGGCTCTGCACGGCACGCTGACGATCCCGAACGGCGACGGGCCATTTCCCGCGCTAGTGCTGGTGCATGGTTCGGGCCCGAACGATCGCGATGCGGCGATCGGGCCGAACAAACCGTTTCGCGACATCGCGTGGGGCGCGGCTTCGCAGAGGGTGGCGGTGCTGCGGTACAACAAGCGGTCCAACGAGCATCCGCTGGAGTTTTCCAAGCTTGCCGGAATGACTGTGAAGGAGGAAACCATTGAGGATGCGCTGGCGGCAGTGGTGTTGCTGCGGGGCATCTCCGGCATCGACGCGAAAAGGATCTTCGTGCTGGGACACAGCCTGGGCGGCACGCTGGCGCCGCGAATCGGGAAGGCCGATCCGGGGATCGCCGGTTTGATCGTTCTGGGCGGAACGACACATGCGCTGGTGGACTTGCTGGTGCCGCAGACGATCCACAATTTCACGCTGCACGGTCCGATGACCACGGCACAGCAGAAGTTCGTGGACCAGTTGCGCGAGCAGGTGGCGCGCGCCAACGATCCGAATCTGACGGCGGACACGCCGGCTTCGCAGATGCCAATGGGCTTCCCGGCATCCTATCTATTGGATCTGCGTGGCTATCATCCCGAGGAGGTGGCGCGGGAGCTGAAACAGCCGATGCTGATCCTGCAAGGCGAGCGCGACTACCAGGTGACGATGGAAGACTTCGATGCGTGGAAGAAGGGCCTTGCTGGAAAGAAGAATGTGGAGTTCCGGAGCTACCCGAAGCTGAACCACTTATTCATGCCAGGCGAAGGAGTGAGCGCCGACGAAGAGTATGCGAGGCCGGGACATGTGCAGGCTCGGGTGGTGGAGGATGTAGCGGACTGGGTGAAGCGGCATTAGGAGTGAAGCGCCCAAGGCGACACTGCCCTCCGAATGCGCTAACCTTTTAGCTACTCGGACGTCTCAGTACTGAGAAGTCTCAATATGTCGAGAACCGACTCCCTGCAAGGCGCGCTGGGCCTGCTCGTTCTCAAGATCCTGTCGCGGCGGCCGGGACTCCATGGCTACGCCATCATGTCCGCGATCAAAGAGCGTTCCGGGGACGTATTGCGGGCAGACGAAGGTTCGCTTTATCCCGCGCTGCACCGGATGGAGGAAGCGGGCTGGCTCCACGCCGAGTGGATCGCGAAAGACCAGACGCAGCGGCGGCGTGTTTACCGGCTGACCGCGGAGGGCGCCAGGCAGCTTTCCAACGTGGAATCCCGCTGGCAGACCGTGACTTCGGCGGTAAACCGAGTACTGAGGACGGTGTGATATGTCGCTATGGTCGCGCATCGGCAACGTCTTTCGCGGGGACCGCGTGAGCCGCGAGATCGAGGAAGAGCTTGCAACTCATCTCGCCGAAGCCGTTGAGAGCGGTCTCGATCCGGCGCGCGCCCGGCTGGCGCTCGGCTCGACTCTGCGCGCATCGGAACGCAGCCGCGATTTGCGCGTCGCCGGCTGGCTGGATGCCTTGCGAGCCGACGTGATTTTCGGATGGCGCCAGCTTGCCAAGCATAGGGGGACTTCGGCCGCCGCGATTCTGTCGCTCGGCCTGGCGACTGGCGCTTGCACCGGGGCGTTCCGCCTGATCGACGCGCTGCTGTTTCGGCCGTTACCCGTGACGCATGCGGAGAGCCTTTACATCGTGGGCAAGGCCGGAATCGATCCGGAGGGTCACACGCATGTGACGGACGAATGGGCGTATCCACTGTTCGAACAGATGCGAGATCGAGCGCGCGGCCGGGCCGAGCTCCTGGGACTCGGTCCGGTCGAGCCGACGGACGTCACTTTCGGGTCCGACCAGGAGATGGAGAAGGCTAACGTCCAACACGTCTCGGGCGCCACATTTGCTTCCTTCGGACTGAGGCCCGCGGCGGGCCGGCTACTCACGAGCAACGACGACCTAGAGCCTGGCGCACACCCGTATGCGGTGCTTTCGTACGATTACTGGACGCGGAGATTCGGGAACGATCGGGGCGCCGTCGGCCGCACTTTTCACATGGGCAATCGCGTCTACCAGATCGTGGGCGTGGCGGCGCCGCCCTTTACGGGTACCGAGACCGGCACGGTCACGGCGATTTTCGTGCCGGCTATGATGCATCCCTTCGTTACCAGGAACGACGCAACGTGGCTTCGGATCTTCGCTCGTGTCGCGCCGGGAGCGGCCCTCGATCCAATGCGCGACCAGTTTCAGGCCACGTTTTTCGCCTTCGAAAGCGAGCGCTTGAGAGACTCCGGCCTGCCGGCGCGGAGCCTGCACAACGCCCTCGATCAGAAAGTGGTGGTTACGCCGGCCAGCAGCGGCGCTTCGGGCATGCAGCGGAATTTCCGGCTGCCACTGTTCGCACTGGGCGTTTTGGTGGCTCTGGTGCTGCTGATCGCTTGCGCCAATGTGGCCAATCTGCTGACAGCGCAGGCCGCGGCGCGCGCGCGGGAGATGGCCCTGAGGGTATCGATTGGCGCGGGGCCCTGGCGCCTTGCGCAGCTCGTCCTGGTGGAAAGCGCGCTGCTGGCGTCGCTGGCCGCAGCCCTGGGTGCGTGGTTCGCGTGGTGGTCGGCGCCTTTCGTCGTAGCCCGGATCAATCCGGCCGACAATCCGGCGCGACTTTCGTTGCCCGGGGACTGGCGCGTGTTCGGATTCGGGCTGGCGCTGACGGCGGTGGTGACCTTTCTTTTCGGCCTGGCTCCTGCGCTGCGCGCGTCGATGGTGAAGCCGGCCAGCGCGCTCAGGGGCGGCGAGGACCCGCACTCGCGCCGCCGCGCTATGCACTTGCTGATCGCGGCGCAGGTGGCCTTCTGCTTCCTCGTAATCTTCGTTGCGGGCCTCCTCGTGGCGACGTTCGACCGCCTGGCGAAGCAATCCCCGGGCTTTTCCACCGATCGGCTGCTAGCGCTCGACACCGTCACATCCGGCGCGCAACCGGCGCTCGCCTGGGAGCAGGTCGCGCGGCATCTGCGTACGGTTCCCGGCGTGGAGGCCGTGGCGCTGGCGGACTGGGCGCTGATGAACGGCAACTCGCGCAACAACTTCATCGCCGTGAGCGGCGCGCGCAATGAGACGCTGGCGTACTTCCGGTACACGACGCCGGGATGGCTCAGCATCATGAAGATCCCGCTGATTGACGGACGCGACTTCCGCCCGCCTGATGCTTCTCCGGGCTCGGCAATCGTGAACGAAGCCTTCGCAAAGAGCTTCTTCCACGGAGAGGACCCCGTTGGCAAATGGTTCGAACGCGGGTTGCCGACAGGCGGAGTGCGTTACCAGGTGGTGGGCCTGGTCCGCGACTTTACGTATCGCAGTACGCGCGAAGGAGTCCTTCCGACGGCGCTGGTTCCGTTACAGGCGTTTACCGCAGGGGGCGCGGTGCGGCCGTTGAATGAAGGCACGCTCCTGGTGCGGACATCCACCGCGAACCCAATGGCCCTTGCCCCAACGCTGCGACGCGAGGTCGGGCGGGCGCGTCCCGGGTTTCGCGTGACCAACGTGAACACGCAGGCGGGCCTGGTAAGCCGGCAGACCATCCGCGAGCGGCTGACTGCGATGTTGGCGTTGTTCTTCGCCGCGGTCGCTCTGCTGCTTGCCGGCGTGGGATTGTACGGCGTGCTCGATTATTCGGTGGTTCAGCGCCGCCGCGAAATCGGAATCCGGCTGGCGATCGGCGCGCCCGCCAGCCGGATCGCCCCGCTTGTGACGGTCGAAGTCTTTTCCATGGTTGTAGCCGGGGCGATCGCGGGCCTCGCTCTGGGATTCTGGTCGATTCGATATGTCAAGGCGCTGCTCTACCAGGTGAAGGCGACGGACGCGGGCATGCTCACCATCCCGTTCCTGATCCTCTTCGCGGCAGCATTTCTTGCTGCCGTACCCGCTGCGATTCGCGCTTTGCGAACCGATCCGGTCGCGATGCTACGGGCGGAATGAGGATGGCTGTCTCTGTGATTGCTCACGGCGCCATACGAGAAACCACGGGTGAATCGCCGAGAGGCCGGAGGCCATCGACACAAGCGGTCGTCGTGTCAGACCCCTGGTTCAGGAATACGTCCCCGCCTGCCGTGGTGCGATCATGGGCTAACACTCCTGCCACCAACCCGATTCGCCACCGACAATGAAGCAGCCCCTTGATGGTCTGCAAACAAGCCTCACCGGCGTCTGAATCACGCGCGCCGCACGATGGTAATCAGCCAAGCCGAAAGCTGAAACCTCAGTGTTGCCCGCTCCACTGCTATCTCAAGCTCGCGCTCGGCGTCCCTTGCTCCAGCGGGTTTGGCAGATGCCGCTCGGCGTAGTAACCCGGGTGCACGCGCTCCACGATCTGCGCCACCGGCCGCTCCAGGACCCGGAAATATGGCTGCGGGTTCAGACCGATCCAGAACACCCACACCACCAGCGGCGTGAACACCGCGATCTCGCGCCACGAGAGATCTTTCAGCAACCGGTTCTGCTCTTTCACTTCGCCCAGCATAGTCCGTTGGAACAGCCACAACAGGTACGCCGCGCCCAGCGCGATGCCCACCGCGCCCCAGACCGCCCAGTTGAGGGAGACCTGGAACGCCCCCTGCAGAATCGTGATTTCGCCGATGAACCCGTTGAGAGGCGGCATCCCCATGGAACTGAGCGCGGCCAGGCCGAAGAACAGGGTGAAGATCGGCATGACTTTCATCAGACCGCCGTATTCGGTGATCTCGCGCGTGTGCCGGCGCTCATACACAATTCCCACGATCAGGAAGAGCATGCCCGTGGAAATGCCGTGGTTGACCTGCTGGATGATCGAACCGGAAATGCCCGCAGGATTGAGCGCGAAAATGCCCAGTGTGCAAAAACCAAGGTGGCTCACCGAGGAATATGCCACCAGTTTTTTCCAGTCCTTCTGCATCAGCGAGGCCAGCGCGCCGTACACGATGCCGATGATGGAAAGCACGGCCATCACGGTAATGACCGTGGGGTTCTTCGCGGCATCGGGCAGCAGCGGAACGGAGAAACGCAGGAATCCGTACGTTCCCATCTTCAGCAGGACGCTGGCCAGGATCACCGACCCGGCGGTGGGCGCCTCGGTGTGTGCATCGGGCAGCCAGGTGTGGAATGGGAACATGGGCACCTTCACGGCGAAGCCCACGAAGAACGCCCAGAAGACCCACCACTGAACCGCCGGCGAAACCTGCGTGCTCATCAGGTCGGCGATGTCGAAGCTGGGCACGCCAAACTGGGTGGTGTGCTGGAAGTACAGGGTCAGGATGCCGAGCAGCATCAGCACGCTGCCGAGCAGCGTGTAAATCACGAACTTGATGGCGGCGTAAACCCGCCGCTGGCCGCCCCAGATGGCGATGATGAAGTACATGGGCACCAGCACGGTCTCCCAGAACACGAAGAACAGCAGGAAATCGAGCGCCATGAAGACGCCCAGCATGCCGGTCTGCAGCAGGAGAAAGAAGGCGTAGTATTCCTTGAGCCGCTCCTGGATGGCGGCCCAACTGGAAAGAATGGAGATGAACCCGAGCAGCGTCGTGAGCATCACCAGCAGCAGACCCAACCCGTCGATGCCGATGTGATACGTGGCGCCGAGCGTGGGAATCCAGGGCGCCCTCTCGACGAATTGAAAGTCCTTGGTGTGGTCGAAATTAAAGACCAGCGGAAGGGAAACCAGGAAGCCGATCAGCGAAATCGCGTTGGCCCACAGCTTGATGGCGCGCGCATTCGACGAAGGAATAAACAACAGCACCAGGAGCCCAAACAGAGGCGTAAAAAGGACGATCGACAGGATGTGGTCCATAAGGCTGCTTGCGAAACAGCCCCTCATCTTATCATCAGTACGGGGCGGGCTACCGGGCGGGCCGGGCGGGCCGGAGCTGCGCCGCCCCCTTGCATTTCAGTTCAAAAGACCCGAATATAGAGATGTAGGACTTTACACCACCTCAAAGAGGTGCCTATGAGCGAAGAGAGCATTGACGCCCTTTTGAAGGCGCATCCTTTTTGTCAGGGCTTCTGGCCGGACCACGTCGCACGGCTGGCTGCCATGGCCAGCGAAGCTCATTTTCAGCCCGGAGAATTGATCTTCCGCGAAGGCGACCATTCCAGCTTTTTCTATCTGCTGGTTTCCGGCAACGTGGCCCTGGAAGTCGTGGCGCCCGGGCATCCGGTTCGGGTTTCCACCCTGGTGTCGGGTGAGGTGTTGGGGTGGTCGTCGGTGACCGGCGATACGGGGAAGCAGTTTCAAGCGCGCGCGCTCGAAGAGGTGCACGCCCTGGCGTTTGACGGGACACGGCTGCGGCACGCCTGCGAAGCCGATTTCGCCTTCGGGTTCGCCTTCATGCGCGCCGTCCTGATGGTGATGGCGGAGCGGTTGCACGCCATCCGCATGCAGTTGCTGGATGCGTACACTCCGGTGGGATCAGGCGGCGACTAACGCGGCCGTCTCTTGAGGATTTGCCATGAACATTGGGGTCATTCGGGAACGAAACGCCTTCGACCGGCGGGTCGCCCTGACGCCGCCGGTAGTGCGGCGGCTTGCGGGCGCGGGTCACACCGTGTGGGTGGAGACGGGCGCCGGCGATGGAGCCATGTTTCGAGTCAAGATCGCCAGGCCCTCAGCCGACGAGATCCGGCTGTGCCGGCCGGGCACCGCGCTGATGGCGTTCTACCACATGGCGGTCGCGGACAAGGAGCTGTTGGATGCTCTGGCCGAACGTTGTGTGACCGCCATCGGCGCCGAGATCGTGCAACTCGAGAACGGGCGCCTGCCGGTGCTCGCCGCGGTGAGCGAGGTGGCCGGGCAGATGACCATTCCGATCGCGGCGCATCTGCTGCGCTCCAGCTCCGGGGGACGCGGCATCCTGCTCGGCGGTACCCCCGGTGTGCCACCGGCGCGCGTGGTGATTCTGGGCGCCGGTGCCGTGGGCACGGCCGCGGCCCGCTCCGCCGTCGCCGCCGGCGCTCGCGTGCTGGCGTTCGACATTCAGCCCAATAAATTGCGCCGCATCATGGAGCACGTGCGCGGCGTGGCGACTTGCCTCGCCGACGAGGAAGCCATCGCCGAAGCTGTCGCCATGGCGGATGTAGTGATCGGGGCAGTGCTCGTGGCCGGCACGCGCGCGCCCCACGTGGTGACGCGCGCGATGGTGGAGACTATGAAGGCGGGCAGCGCCATCATCGACGTGTCGATCGACCAGGGGGGCTGCGCCGAAACCAGCCGCCTCACCAGCCTTGCCGACCCGACCTTCGTCTATAAAGGAGTGACCCATTTCTGCGTGCCCAATATGACGGCGGACCTGGGACGGTCTTCAAGCGTGGCAATCTCGCAGGCCATGCTGCCCTACCTGCTCGAACTGGCGGATCGCGGCATTGACGCGGCGATCGGCGAATGCTCCGATCTGCGGCGCGGACTCTATCTGCTGCGCGGGAGGCGTCCATGAACAACGACTACCGTTCGCGAATCGTCTCCGCAGATGAAGCGGTCGCCGTGGTCGAATCCGGGCAGCGGGTCTGCATCCACAACGGGTGCGCCGAGCCCATCGAGTTGGTGAAGGCGCTCACCCGCCGCGGACCCCTGCTGAAGGACGTGGAGTTGGTCCACCTCGCAACCATGGGAGTCGCCGATTACAGCCTTCCGGAGTACGAGGGCCATTTCCGCACCAACGCGCTGTTCATCGGAGGCAACGTGCGGCGTGCCGTGCAGGAGGGACGCGGGGACTACACGCCTATTTTCCTGAGCGAAATCGAGGGCCTGATCAGCGCCGGCCAGTTGCCCATCGACGTGGCGCTGCTGCAATGCACGCCGCCTGATCCTTACGGCTACATGAGCCTGGGCGCGAGCGTCGACATCTCGCTCACCGTGGCGCAGCACGCCCGCCACGTGATCGTGGAAATCAACGACCAGGTGCCGCGCACGTTGGGCGATGCGTTCCTGCACGTCAGCCGCGTGGATGCTTTCGTCG
>Ga0335081_10001695_pt1 | contig 35005 bp, 29 predicted proteins | sample Lox_Sample_35_FD_206713 | JGI IMG/M metagenome (GOLD analysis project Ga0335081, IMG submission 206713) | Soil microbial communities from Loxahatchee National Wildlife Refuge, Florida, United States - Lox_Sample_3.5 | ecosystem: Environmental > Terrestrial > Soil > Wetlands | place: USA...
GGCCTGCGCCGAACACAAGCTAGTAGGCGCCGGAACCGCGGATGACCGCGGACCCTGTCTTCCAGAGAATCTGCAGGTCAAGAGCGAGGGACCAGTTCTCCACGTAACGTAGATCGAGCCTGACAGCTTCATCCCACGGCAGGTCCGACCGCCCGTTGATCTGCCACAGGCCGGTCAGGCCCGGCTTGACCACGAGCCTTCGCCGCATATGAACGCCGTACTTGGCGGCCTCGGCAGGCAGCGCGGGCCTGGGCCCAACCAGGGACATGTGCCCGACCAGCACGTTGAACAGCTGGGGAAGCTCATCCAGCGACCAACGGCGCAGCCAGGCGCCCGTCTTGGTCACCCGCGGGTCCCTGCGGATCTTGAAGAGCGCGCCGTCCGCCTCGTTGTGCGCGGCAAGCTTCGCCTTCGCTTGTTCCGCGTCAACGACCATGGTCCGGAACTTCCACACGAAGAAGGTGTCGCCATCCTTCCCGACCCTCGTCTGCCTGAAGAAAACAGGCCCCTTGTCGGTGATCCGGATGGCGAGCGTGATGGCCGCGAACAGGGGCGCCAGCAGGATCATCGCCGTCAGGGCGAATATCTTGTCGAACATGCTCTTGACGACCTGCTTGCCCCCGCCGAGTTCCGGGTGGTCCACGTGCAGCAGGGGCAGCCCGGCGACCGGGCGGATGGTCGTTCGCGGGCCGGCGACGTCGAGCAGGGCCGCCGCGACGCACATCTCAGTGCCTGTCTTCTCCAGCTCCCAGGCGAGCTCGCGCAGCCGGATGCCGTTCATCTCGGGACAGGCAAGCACAGCGACGGTGTCGGCGCGGAACCGGTCCACGGCCAACGTCACATTACCGAGCCCGCCGAACACGGGGACTCCCGCGATGTGATCCCTCGTGCTTCGCCCAGCGAGGCACGCACCTACCACGGACAGGCCGTGGTAGGTGCTGCGGCGCAGTTCGAAGATCAGATCGGCGACCGCCGGGGCGTGACCCACGGCCACCACCCGCCGCAGGCAGGCACCGCGACTGCGCAGCTTGTGCAGCCGCTTACGGAGAACATGCCTGACAACTAGATCAAAGACAGTTGCGCAGGGCAGCGCGATCACGACGTAGCCGCGTGCGAAGTCAAATTTCACTACATACGAGGCAATGGCTACCACGGCCGTCAGGCTCACCGCGGCGTTCAGGATCCTCCGGAACTCATCCGAGCCGACACCGATAAAACGGGGATCATAACCCCCGGCCAGAGCCACCGACACGGTCCACAGGACCGGAAGCAGGACGGTGAACGCCAGATAGACAGCCGACTGGTAGGCGTGGGCGTCGAAGCGGACCTCGTACGCGAGCAGTCCCGCCGCGAGTCCACAGCAAAAGTCAGCCACCACCGCGCGGCGACGGTACGCGCTGGTCCAGGCCGCGGGATCACGCGCAGCCAACCGCGCCGGGATTCTCCCACTCCTCGTGGCGGCCGTGTTACCAGACATCCGTCCCCACCGTCCTCATGCGCCGCCCCGCCTTCACCCCGGGCACACATGGGAGACGCCTGACTAAATCAGACGGTTGACGCGTACTTCATCATTGAGGCCGTAATATCCGGATACTGGCACAGGAGCGGGGGCCCGTCGGCCACCACCGTGCGTGGTCACGCGGCAGCTCCACCGACAGTTGAGGACTGCGTCAGGGGCTGGCGTGGCCGTGCGCCCCGCGGCAGCGACGGCTGCTCTCATCCCGCGGCCAGTTCGAGTAAGTGCGCAGCCGCTGACGCGGCCGGAGGACAGCGGCCAGAGGACATGGGAGGGCGCGTCGCTCGGCGCGCGAGTCCTCGTGCTGGCTGGCTGTTCGATCGGTCACTGGCCGCTTGTCGCAGCCGGCGCGGGAGCGGAACGTGGGAGCCGAGCGTGTGACCTGGTGGGCTTTGCCGGGGGGCCCGGTCATGGGTTATCGCCAAAAAAGTCCGGTTCGGCCGTAATCCCGAGCGGCGGTCTGGGCGTCTCCTTTCATAGTTGACGACCGCTGTGCGGCTTCCTGGGTGGCGCGGAGATGACGCGCCGTATCCGGTGACTGCTGGCGAGGCCGGGGGTGGGGGACATGAACTGGCACGAGAGTGCCGACGTTGGCCGGACGGCTGCCTTCGTACGCCGGACTCGTTTTCCGGGCTACCCAGCGTTGGTGCCATGCGCTAGGGGATTGGCCGCACGCGCTAGAGGCTACGTCGGGAACTCGTGGCTTCCCCCCGGGCGCGCTGATCGTCCTGGGGCTTTTTCCCACCATGGTGCGGTGTGATGGCGGCTACTGATCGGAACTGGATGGTGACGATGCGGGATCAAGACCTTGGCGCCTTGGACGTGGCACGACTGGTGCGGCGCGCTGCTGCAGGGGACATGTTGGCGTGGGAGCGTCTGGTCGAGCAGTACGGCAGGCTCATCTGGGCCATGACCCGCGACTTCAGGCTGGTGGAGAGTGACGCCGCTGATGTTGTCCAGGCGACGTGGTTGCGCTTGATCGAGCATATCGATCGTCTTGAGTACCCAGATCGGGTGGGCTCTTGGCTGGCGGCCACAGCGCGGAACGAGTGCCGGCGCAGCCTGGCGGCGCGCAAGAAGGTCGTGCTCGCCGACGATGACGTCGCTCTTGAGGGTGTTGTCACGCACGAGCCGGAGATCGATGAGCGTCTTCTCGCCGACGAGCGCGCCCAAGTCGTCCGCAAGGCCCTCTCCCACCTGCCCCGGCGGTCGCAGCGGCTGCTTCAGCTGTTGATGGCTGATCCGCCGGCCTCCTACGCCGAGATATCCGACCAGCTAGGGCTTCCGATTGGCAGCATCGGCCCCACCCGCGGGCGATGCCTGGCGCAGCTGCGCGGGCTGCTGCAGGCGTCCTGACCCGCTCGGCTCGGAACGGGTTCTGCGGCGCGCTGGCGGCCGTCGGTCGGCACCCGGGTCGGCGTCACAGTCCCCATCGCGAGCACGCTACGCCTGGGCGGACGTAATTTCTCATTCCCGTTGTTTCCACCTGGCATGGCGGATCTCGCCCTGCCAGGGACTGCCTCCTGTGGACCTCGTCGCCAACCAGGCGAGCAGGTTGGAGTGGTCCTGCTCGATGGCGAAGTCAGTGTGTGAAAACTCGCTGGCAAGCATCATGATCGATCGAGGCTGCTTCGCCGCATCCGCGGGCTCGCTCCAGTTCGCATGCTGGCGGATCCTGACTTGGCGGAGTCCTCGTTCATGTCAGCAATGCCTATCTAAGACGTAACGGTCTTGCAGTTCCGCATTGATCTTGATGTCCAGGTTTGTTGCGTACGGGGGGCGTGGCCGTGCGCTCATCGGGTCTGAGCCGGGGCATGGTCAGTCATGACCTTCCACACGGACGTCATACACGCTTGCCTGGAAGGTGCCGGCCGGGTCGGGCGGCAGGCTGGTGAACCAGATGAGTACGTAACGACCGTGCGCTGGTGTGGCGAGCCGCAGGTGCACCACACCGCCCGTGCTGGCCGCTTGCGCGACGGGCGGCAGGTCGGCCAGTGAGGCCGTGGTGCCGACGCGCAACTGAAAGCTGGCGCCGTGAGCCGGGCCGAGCGTTATCCAGGCCGCTGTGATCGTCATCGGTCGGCCCATGTCCAGGAGCAGGCCCGTGCCCGCATACAGGTCCCCGAAGCGGGCGGTCATGTACCAGTCGGTATGCCATGCCGTGGCGGGATTGCCGTCGATCGCGAGGGGCGCGAGCTGGGGGGCGTCGCCCTGCCCAATGCCGGAAGGACCGAACGCGGCCGCGCTGACCGGAGTGAGCGCGCGCGCCGGGACGGCGCCAGAGATCGCCGCCTTGGGCCCGGCGTGGCGCTGAGTCGCCGCGTATGCCCGGGCCGCAGGCGCGGCCCTTGTCAGTTGAGGCAAGCTCGCATAGAGGTCGTAGGCCGCGAGACCGAGCCACACCAGCACCAGCGCCGCGACCCAGGGCGGGAGCCGCTTGCGCATCCTAACCGGTGCGACCGGGTTGTTCATATGATCCATGATGGATCTCGGCCCCGGCCGGGCCGCGTTGAACTCCCGGATCAATGGCTCCACATCAGCCCCGACAGCCCGGGCGATGATGCGGATGTACCCCCGGGCATAGGAATCGTCGCCACACGCTGAGTAATCATCGTCCTCGATATCTGTGACGATCTTTTCCTTGATGCGGGCCTGATCGCTGACCTGGGTCACGGTAAGACCCGCCTCACGTCGCGCCTCTGCGAGGGCTTCGCCGATGCTCACGTCGTGCCTCCCGGCGGGACCGCACTGCGCGCCACCCCGATCGCGAGCGCCGATGGTCATGGCTCCATCATCGGTGACGCTGAGGCCCTCGTCACCCCCTGGCACTGTTGCGTCCGCCGATCGCGGATGACTGCAGACTGGTCGGGTGACTGGAAGTGGCGCGAGCTCGGTATTCGCTGGTTTCCGGTGCCCGCGCGAGGTGATCTCGGTCTCGGTCCGCTGGTACCTGCGGTACGACGGCCTGTCCTACGGCGATGTTGAGGAGCCGCTGGCCGAGCGCGTACCGCCGATCACGTCAGGGCAGCTGGCCGATGACCTTGGCAAAGCTTGGCGGCCGCGTGGTGGCGGGCCAGCGACATGATCAGTTCTTCAGCTTTGCCGTTTCATATGACGAGTCCTGGGACTCGAGCTAGGCGTGGCAACGCCCAGATCCGTGCCCGCGCCACCAAGGTGAAGCACGCATGTTGCCATTGCATCTGACGGTGCCGCAGGACAGGCCGCTCTCCGTGCTTACGGTCGGCGCCCACCCCGATGACATTGAAATCGGCGCCGGTGGGACCCCGCTCAGCCTGGCGGAGAGCCAGTCGGGATTGCAGGCCCGCTACGTCGTCCTGACGGGTACGACGCAGGGCGATCGTGCTGGCCTGCGCGCGGGGGGTGCCGAACAAGCAGGTGGCCGCGGAGCTGCGGATCACGCCGGGCACGGTGGCCCGGTGGCGGCGCCGGTTCATCGCCGGCCGGCTGGACGGGTGGCCGATGAGCCGCGCCCGGGCCGGCCGCCGTCGATCCTGCTGGACAAGGTCGAAGACGTCCTGGGCGCGACGCTGGAGCAAACCCCCAAGGACGCCACGCACTGGTCACGGGCCTCGATGGCCCGCCGCAGCGGCCTGTCACGCTCGACGATCGGCCGGATCTGGCGCAAGTTCGAACTCAAGCCGCACCTCAGTGACGGGCTCAAGCTGTCCACCGACCCGCTGTTCATCGAGAAGGTCGTCGATGTGGTGGGTCTGTACCACAACCGCGGGAGAAGGCGGCCGTGCCGTGCGTGGACGAGAATCAGGCATGCAGGCCCTGGACCGGTCCGCCCCGGTGCTGCCTATGATGCCCGGCATGCCCGAACGACGCACCCATGACTACGCCCGGAACGGCGTGACCAGCCTGTTCGCCGCGTACGGCATCGCCGACGGCACGGTGATCTCCGAACTGCTGCACCGCCAGCACCGCGCGGTGGAGTTCAAGAAGTTCCTGATCGCGATCGACAAGGCCGTACCAGCCGACCCGGACGTGCACCAGGTCTGCGACAACCTCGCCACCTGCAAGACCCCGGCGATCAAGGACTGGCTCGCCCGCCACCCCCGGTTCCACATCCATTTCACGCCCACCGGGTCCTCCTGGATCAACCCGGTTAATAGAGCGGTGGTTCGGGTTCCTGACCGATCAGCTGATCCGCCGCGGCGCCCACAAGAGCGTCCAGGCCCTGGAAAAAGACGTCCGCGCCTGGATCGAAACCTGGAACCAGAACCCCCGGCCATTCATCTGGACAAAAACCGCGAGGAGATCCTGAACTCCTTGGCTAAATATATCGTGAAGATTTCCGGCGCAGGACACTAATGCGCCCTGAACCTTGTTAGCGAGCGCGTGCCGGTCGGCCGATGCGGCAAGGCATCACGGTCATGAGGCCTCATGCGCGGTCTGGGTCCCGGGCGGCGGGAACCGGTCGCTGCTTTGCCGCCTCAGCATCTCGTCAAGGAGACCTGCGGACAGCAGTTCGCGGATCCGGCGCAGGCGCACGAACCGCGATGAGGTGAAGTCCTCATACACCAGGCCACCTTTGGTGTAGGCGGCGACGAGCTCATCGATACCGTCTCGCACGCTCCAGCGTAGGTTCAGATCAGGGAAGGTCCCGGCGAGCTTGGAGAAGTCGACCCGGTAGTTCCGCAGGTCCGGGCCGGCGCCTTCAGCGAACGAGAGCGCCGAGCCCGGCACTGCGTCGCGGACCATCTCGGCGATATCGCGGACTTGAACGTTGTCCTGTGCCCGGCCAATATTGAATGCTTGATCATGCACCAGCTCACGGGGCGCGTTCAGCATGGCCAGGAACGCCCGGCTGATGTCCTCGATGTGAACCAGCGGCCGCCACGGCGACCCGTCGCTTTGCAGCCGTACCTCCCCGGCCGTCATGGCGATAGCGGTGAGGTTGTTCACCACAATGTCCAGGCGAAGCCGCGGCGAAGCGCCGTAGGCGGTCGCGTTCCGCAGATAAGTCGGGCTGAAGCAGTCATCAGCCAGCAACGACAGATCACGCTCAGCCAGCACCTTGGTCTCACCATAAGGAGTAACCGGGACCAGTTCCGCGTCTTCGGCGACCGCCTGCGAGCCGGCCGCCCCGTACAGGCTGCAGGAGGAGGCGAACAGGAACCGCTCGACTCCTGCTTCCTTGGCCGCCCGGGCCAGCTGCAGCGTCCCCTCTAGGTTCACCGAGTATGTGACCGCGGGATTGAGGTCACCCAGCGGATCATTGGACAGTGCCGCCAGGCAGATCACCGCGTCACAACCGGGCAGTTCGGCCGCCGTGGCCTCCCTGATGTCCCGCGCCGCCCGCAGCCTGCCGTCCTCAACCGCCGGGCCCAGGTCACAGCCTTCATACAGGCCTAGGTCATATCCATCGACCTGATGCCCCGCTTCACGCAAGAACGGGACCAGAACACCCCCGATATAGCCACCATCACCTGCGACAAGGATCCTCATCAATTGCTCCAGACCGTACAGCCGAGTTCGGAGGTGCCGTGACATAACGGCCATGCGTGTAGAGGACCCACCGCAACCCAGGCTTGATACATCCCAAGGCGCCGTATCACCGCGAACCGGTCCGCGGTCATATGCACAGCGGCCTGCGATGAGGGCCGAGGCGGGACTTACGTCAGGGGAAGTAATGAAGGTAGCGGTGTTCGGTCTCGGGTATGTCGGGACGGTAACGGCGGCCTGCCTGGCCTCGCACGGCCATGACGTCTGGGGAGTTGACGTCGACGCCGCCAAGGTCGAAGAGGTCCGCGCAGGCCGGAGCCCGGTCGCCGAGCCCGGGCTGGACACGCTCACCGCGCAGGTGGTGGCCGACGGCACGCTGCACGCGACGACGTCCTGCCGGGACGCCCTGGACGGGGCCGAGGTGTCGCTGGTGTGCGTCGGGACGCCGTCGGGGGCCGGTGGCGCGACCGATCTTTCCTATATCCGCCGGTCGGTCGACGACATCGTGGGTGCGATGCGCGTGGTGACGCCACCGGCGTCGCGTCATCACAGCGTGGTCATCCGCAGCACGGTGCCGCCGGGGACGGTCGAGGGTGTCGTGATCCCTGCGCTGACCGGGGGGCTCGCCGGTACGGACATCACCGCGGGGGCGGCGATGTGCCCCGAGTTCCTCCGGGAGGGCTCCGGGGTCGCCGACTTCTTCGCCTCGCCGCTGGTGGTCGTCGGGACCTCCGACACCCGCGTCGCCGACACCGTGACGGGCCTGTTCAGTTTCCTCGACCAGCCCGCGCGGGTCGTCAAGGCTCGTACGGCCGAGTCACTGAAGTACGCCTGCAACGCGTTCCACGCCACCAAGGTGTCCTTCGCCAACGAGATGTCACGGCTGCTCAGGATCGCTGGCGTTGATTCCCGTGAGGTCATGTCACTGTTCTGCGAGGACCAGGTCCTCAACATCTCACCCGCCTATCTGCGCCCGGGCTTCGCCTTCGGCGGGTCCTGCCTCCCCAAAGATCTCCGCTCCCTGCTGCATCTGGCGCGGACGAACAGCGTCGACCTGCCCATGCTCGCCGGCACGCTGGCCACGAACGAACTGATGATCAGTGACGTCGTGGACCGCATCGTCGCCAGCGGTGGCCGGACCGTCGCCCTGCTCGGCCTGAGCTACAAGGCCAACACCGATGACCTGCGCGAGAGCCCGAACGCGGAGCTGGCCGAGCGCCTGATGGGCAAGGGATTCGACGTCCGGATCTATGATCCGGTCGTCCATCCGGCCCGCCTGATCGGCGCCAACCGGCGGCATATCGAGGCGAAGCTGCCCCATCTGGGGCGCCTGCTCACCCGCGAGCCCGGGGAAGCGCTGCGGGGAGCCGACGTGGCGATCGTCTCGTCCGTCGACCCTGCGATCCGGGCTGCGCTGCTCGCGACCCCCCCGCGTCATCTTCTCGACCTGAATGGGCGGCTGGGCCGCGAGATCGAGTCGCTTTCCGGATACGAGGGGATCGGCTGGTGACCCGCGTCCTCATCATCGTCCAGAACCTGCCGGTGCCCTTCGACCGGCGCGTGTGGCTGGAGTGCCAGGCGCTCGTATCAGACGGCTACCAGGTCTCCGTCGTGTGCCCCAAGGGCAAGGCCGACCCCGCCTACCAGGTCATCGACCACGTAGAGCTGTACAAGTACCGGCCCTACGCACCGGGCGGCAGCAAGCTCAGCTTCATCACCGAGTACGCCTATTCTTTCCTCGCGACGGCCTGGCTGACGTTCAAGGCGAGACGGTCCGGCCGGTTCGCGGCGATGCAGGCCTGCAACCCGCCTGACATATTCTGGCCGATCGCTCTGGTCCTGCGCGCTCTCGACCGCACCCGGTTCGTTTTTGATCACCACGACCTATGTCCCGAGCTTTTCCAGTCACGTTTCCCGGAAGCCCCCCAGCTGCCGTACCGGGGCCTGCGGGCACTGGAGCGCAGAACGCACCGGACGGCGGAGCACGTGATCTCCACCAACGACTCCTACCGGGATGTCGCCCTCACGCGAAGCGGCAAGCCGGCCGGTGACGTCACGGTGGTCCGTACGGGCCCGGATCCGGAGCATCTGCGGCGCGGCGAGCCCAGCCCTGAGCTGCGCCGGGGCCGCCGGTTCCTCGCCGCTTACATCGGCGTCATGGGCCCGCAGGATGGAGTCGACATCGTCGTGCGGGCGGCCGACATCGTGGTCCATCAGCTCGGCCGCGACGACATCGCCTTCACGCTGATCGGCTCGGGAGACTGCTTCGACAACCTGGTGGCATTGCGCGACGAGCTCGGGCTAGCCGACCACGTGGAGTTCACCGGGCGGGCGCCCGACGAGCTGGTCGGGCGCGTCATGTCGACCGCGGACGTGGGTCTGTCACCGGACCCCAAGAATCCGCTCAACGACGTGTCGACAATGAACAAGACCATGGAGTACATGGCCTTCGAGCTTCCCGTGGTCGCGTTTGACCTGCGGGAGACCCGGGTGTCGGCGGGCGACGCCGCCGTGTACGTGACGCCCAACGACGAGTATGAGTACGCCGAGGCGATAGTCGCGCTCATCGACGACGAGCCCCGGCGCTTGCGGATGGGCAAACTCGGCCGGGTCCGGGTCGAGCAGGAGCTGGCCTGGAGCCACCAGCGGCGCGCCTATCTCGGCGTATACCGGCACCTGATCGGCGACCGGATGACCGAACGGACCGGGAGCTGACGTGTGCGGTGTCGCAGGGTGTTACCAGCAGGCCGATGGCCAGAGGCTCGTTGACATCATGACTGATCGGATCGCCCATCGCGGTCCGGACGCGGCCGGGACGTGGGGCCACAAGGATGACCGGGTGGCCGCGCAGCTGGGCCACCGCAGACTCTCAATCATTGACCTCACCGCGGCGGCCGACCAGCCGCTGTCCAAGCACGGCCTGACGCTCGTCTACAACGGCGAGCTGTACAACTACCGGTCGCTGCGGGCGGAGTTGACCTCCCAGGGCGTCCGCTTTGCCACCAAGTCGGATACCGAGGTGGTGCTCGAGGCCTGGCGGACTTGGGGGCCGGAGGCCCTACGCCGATTTCGCGGCATGTTCGCATTCGCGCTGTTCGACGAGCGCTCCGGTGAGCTCATCCTGGCTCGGGATCCGCTTGGCATCAAGCCGCTTTATTTCCTCCCCCGGGGGGAGGGGGTGGTCTTCGCCTCTGAGCTGAAGGCACTGGTGGCAGCAATAGGCTCCGAACTGCGGATCGAGCCCGGTGCCCTTGTCGCGTCCATGCTGTATTACTGGCTGCCTGAACAGTGGTGCGCCATTGAAGGTGTGGAAAAGCTTCCGGGTGGCTCGTGGGCGCGCTTCCGCCCGGACGGGAACTGCCTGATCCAGCACTACTGGCGGGCCGCCGACGTGGCGGCCGAGGCGGCCACCGGGCCGCCCGCCGACCTGGGCGCGGTGATCGAGGAATCAGTCGCCGCCCACCTGGTGTCCGACGTGCCGGTCTCCAGCTTTCTGTCCGGCGGCCTGGACTCGAGCATCGTCACCGTGCTGGCCCACCGGGACAACCCGGGGATCGACGCGTACACGATCGCTTTCCGCCGCGAGGATCAGCGGCTGGAGGCCATGCCTGACGACGCCATTTACGCACGGAAGGTCGCGGCGCACTACGGCATCAAGCTGCACGACATCGAGATCTCGCCCGACATCGTTGGCATGCTGCCGCGGATCGTCGATGTCCTCGATGAGCCGATCGGTGACCCAGCCGCGATCAACACGCTGCTCATGTGCGAGGCGGCGCGCGGGCGCGGTGTCAAGGTGATCCTCTCGGGCATGGGGGCCGACGAGCTGTTTGGTGGCTACCGCAAGCATCTCGCGTGCGTCATGGCGAGTAGTTACCGGAAGCTGCCTGCGATCCCGCGTGCGGGGGTGCGCTCCGCTGTCGATCACCTGCCGGTCAGCGTAGCCGACCGTGGCCTGCGCTATCCGCGCTGGGCCAAGCGATTCCTGACGTTCGCGGAACTGCCGGAGGAGCCACGGTTCCGCCGCAGCTACACCCTCTACGACCCAGCCGAGCTAACCGCCCTCATCAGCCCGGATCTGGTCGGCTACGTGGACGATGTGATCGGGGAGCACCGGCACATTTACAACGACAACGCGCTGCCGGATGAGATCAACCGAATGTGCCTGGCCGACACGCGCATGTTCCTGCCGGGGCTGAATCTCGCATATACCGACCGGGCCAGCATGGCGGCCTCGGTCGAGGTGCGCGTCCCGTTCGTGGATCCCATCGTAGCGCGTGCGGCGTTCTCGATCGAGGGCAGCGCGAAGATCCACCGCCGCCGCGGCAAGGTGGCGCTCAAGCAGGCAGCCGAGAGCTGGCTGCCCAAGGAGATCGTGCACCGCCCCAAGGCCTCGTTCAGCGTCCCCCTCCGCGCGTGGGTGCGCAACGACCTGCGGGAGGTCATCCGCGACGTGCTCGTCGAAGGTGAGCTCGTCGGATCCGGGATGATCCGCCGCGAAGCCCTGCTCGGCCTCATCGAGGAGGAGCACGCGGGCCGCGAGGACCGCTCCAAACAGCTATGGCAGCTGCTCACGCTCGAACTGTGGCACCAGCACGCCCGGTCCATGGGCGTGACGGGTTAACGGCGCACCACTCCCGTGCGTGCCAATCGCACCGTCGACCAGAGGAAACGATGAAGCAGGTAGCGCAGAACTACAAAACCGGGGAGCTCAGTGTCCTGGACGTGCCGGCTCCGGCGTGCCGCTCGGGCGGCGTACTTGTGCAGTCACGGTTCTCGCTCATCTCCACCGGCACGGAGATGATGAAGCTGACCGAGGCCAAGCTGTCGATGGTCGGCAAGGCGCGGGCCCGCCCCGATCAGGTGCGCAAGGTCCTCGACACGGTCGCCCAGCAGGGCGCGGTGGCCACGTACAAGAAGGTCATGAACCGGCTCGACTCCTACACGCCGCTGGGTTACTCGCTCTGCGGCGAGGTGGTCGAGGTGGGACGTGGCGCCGAGGAGTTCCACGTCGGCCAGCTGGTGGCCGCGGCCGGCAACGAGTACGCGCTGCATGCCGAGTACAACTGGGTCCCGGTCAACATGTGCGTGCCCGTGCCGCGGGGCGTTCTGCCCGAGCATGCCGCCTTCTCGACCGTCGGGGCGATCGCCATGCACGGCGTGCGCCGCGCCGAGCCCCAGCTGGGGGAAACCGCCTGCGTGATCGGCCTGGGCCTGGTCGGCCAGCTCGTGGTCCGCCTGCTCGTAGCCGCCGGGATCCGCGTGGTCGGCCTCGACGTGATCGAGGACCGCTGCAAGCGGGCCGAGCAGGCCGGCGCGTCGTTCTGCGCCGCCCCCAGCGACGAGGGCATGGCCGCCGTGCAGCAGGCGCTTGCCGAGATCTCCGGCGGCCGCGGCGCCGACCACGTTTTCCTGGCGGCTGGCGGGTCGTCGAACGGGCCCGTGGAGGTCGCGGTGAAGCTGGCCAGGGACCGCGCCCGCGTCGTCGACATCGGCAAGACCCGGCTCGACCTGCCGTGGAACGCCTACTACGACAAAGAGCTGGACATCCGCTTTTCCCGGTCCTACGGTCCCGGGCGGTATGACGACCGGTATGAGCTGGAGGGCATCGACTACCCGGCGGGCTATGTGCGCTGGACCGAGCGGCGCAACATCGAGTGCTTCCTGGACCTCCTCGCGCATAAGGAGATCGAGGTAGAGACTCTGGTCACCGGGACGTTCCCGGTAGCGGAGGCCAGCACCGCCTACGCCGACCTGGCGTCCGGCGCGATTCCGGCGGTCGGGGTCCTGCTCGAATATCCCGCTCCGGCCAGCCCGGACGACGCGCCGCGCACGGTGAGCCCGGTGGTGCCGGCGGCCCGGCAGGCCGCGCCGCGCGGCACGAGCGCCGGGCAGCTGGCGGTCGGCTTCATCGGCGCCGGCAACTACGCGTCCTCGATGCTGCTGCCGCACCTGGCCAAGATGGGGACCGTGCAGCTGGCGCACGTGGCGACCAACAGGTCACTGTCGGCCGCCAACGCCCAGCGCCGTTTCGGTTTCGGTCACGTCTCGACCAGCGCGGAGGCGGTGCTCGCGGACGGCACGCTGGACGCGATCTTCGTGGTGACACGCCATCACACGCACGCGGACCTGGTGTGCCGCGCGCTGGAAACCGGCCGGGCGGTGTTCGTCGAGAAGCCGCTGGCGCTCACCCGTGAAGAGCTTGACCACATCGTCGAGGTCGTGGAGAAGACCGGCAACGACCGCCTCATGGTGGGGTTCAACCGGCGTTTCGCGCCGCTGCTCGGCCAGCTCAAGTCGCGGTTCGGCCGGCCGGCGGCCGGCTCCGTGACCAGGTACCTGGTCAACGCCGGGCGGCTGGACGCCGACAGCTGGTACCACAATGATGAACTGGAAGGGTCGCGGTTCGTCGGGGAAGGCGGCCACTTCATCGACACGGTCGGCTGGTGGGCGGACTGCCTGCCCGAGGAGGTCTACGCGGTCCGCGGCCCAGAGCACGACGACGTTGAGGCCACCGTCCGGCTGCGGAACGGGTCGATCGGCGCCATCACCTACGCCACCGGCGGTAACTCCCGCTACCCGAAGGAGACGCTGGACAGCGCGGCCGGCGGCCGGAGCGCGCGGTTCGACAACTTCCAGTCGGCTGCGGTGTGGAACGGGCGCCGCCGTGGCACCCTGCGGGCCCGCGGCGGCCCGGACAAGGGGCAGCAACGGGAACTCGCGCTCTTCGTCGAGGCCATCCGCACCGGCGCGCCGATGCCCATCCCGCTCGAGTCGCTGGTGGCCACCACCAGCGCCACCATCGCGGTGGGGGCCAGCCTGGCGAGCGGCCGTCCAGAGCGGGTGTGACCGTGCCGCAGCTGTCGCGGCTGAGCTGGTACGCGCGCCGGGCCGCCCGGATGTCACCGGCCGAGGCGGCGTGGCGGGCGCATGACCAGGCTCGCCAGCTGGCCTGGTCACGACGGCAGATCGGGCGGGACCAGCTGCCCGCGGCTGCGTCACCATCGGCCGGCGAGCGCCGGTTCACGGCCATCCTCCCCGGGGGGCAGGCCGCCCGGGTCCCGGACGGGGCCAGGGCGGCCGTTCTGGCCGCGGCGGACCGGCTCATGCGGGGTGAATGGGAAGTCCTGGGGGTCACCCGGACGGACCTGGTGACGCCCGACTGGTTCCGTGATCCGGTGACCGGCCGGCGGTCCTCGCCGGACCGCTACGCGTTCCGGATCAACCACCGCTCGGAAGAGCAGGTCGGAAACGTCAAGCAGGTCTGGGAAATCTCCCGCCTGCAGCACCTCACCCTGCTGGCCACGGCCTGGTTCCTTACCCGCGAGGACCCGTACGGCCAGCGCGTGGCCGATCAGCTGCGCTCGTGGTACGAGGCGAACCCTTTTCTGTCCGGCGTGCACTGGACCAGCGGGATCGAGGTCGGCATCCGCCTGATCAGCCTGACCTGGATCCGGCGCCTCCTCGACGGCTGGCCTGGCGTGGTGGAGCTGTTCGAGGACGACGAGCTCGCGGTGCGGCAGATCCGGTGGCACCAGCAGTACCTGGAGGGCTTCCGGAGCCGGGGCTCGTCGGCCAACAACCACGTCATCGCCGAGGCGGCGGGCCAGCTGGTGGCCAGCTGCGCGTTCGGGTGGTTCCCGGAAAGTGAAACCTGGCGGCGGGCATCGGCGCGCCTGCTGGAGCATGAGCTGCTGCGGAACACCTTCCCGTCGGGCATCGGCCGTGAGCTCGCCTCGGACTACCAGAGTTTCGTCGCGGAGCTCGGGTTGCTGGCCGCGGTGGAGGCTGAGGTGGCCGGCCACCCGCTGAGCGCAGCGGCCTGGCAGCGGCTCTGCGCGATGGCCGACAGCGCCGCCGCTCTGGTCGATGAGCGACTACGGCCGCCTCGCCAGGGGGATGGCGACGATGGCCGCGCCGTCCTGCTCGATGGGCCCGTCCCGGGGGGCGGCTGGCCCGCGCTGCTGGCGCTCGGCGAGGCGCTGTTCGGTCGGCTCGACTGGTGGCCGCGGGTGACGGCCGACACCGCCAGCACGCTCATCGGCGGTCTAGCCGGCGCTCCCCGTGACATCCCGGGCCGGCCCCAGCAGCGGCCGTCGCGGTTCCCCGATGCCGGGGTGACGCTGCTGCGCACGGACAGCGGGCCGGCCCCGGAGATCTGGTGCCGGCTCGACGGGGGCCCGCACGGATTCCTCAGCATCGCCGCGCACGCCCATGCCGACGCGATGTCGGTAGAGGTCCGGTACGGCGGCGTGGACGTGCTCGCCGACCCGGGCACCTACTGCTACCACGGCGAGCCGGCGTGGCGGTCCTACTTCCGCTCAACGATCGCGCACAACACCATCGAGCTGAACGGGCAGAACCAGTCCGGCGACGGTGGCCCTTTCCTGTGGCTGCGGCACGCGAACGGCCACGAAATCGGCGTCGTGGACACGGGGGAGTCCGCCGAGTGGACCGCCGACCACGACGGCTACCTGTCCCTGCGCCCGCCGGCCCGCCACCGTCGCTCGGTGCGGCTCGATCGCGCGGCGCGCCGCATCACCATCACCGACCAGATCGACGGCGGCGACTACGACGTCCGGGTCGCCTTCCACCTCGGCCCTGACGTCCAGGCGGAGCTGGACGGTCACCACGCCGTGCTGCGCTGGCCCGCCGCGGCCGCGCCCGGGGAGGCGCGACTGGAACTGCCGCCGCAGCTGCGCTGGAGCCTGCACCGGGGTGAGACGGATCCGATCCTCGGCTGGTACTCACCCGGGCTGGGACAGCGGGTGCCGGCGTTCACGCTGCTCGGCCGCGGGCGCTGCACACCATCCGCGTCTTTTGTCACACGGATCGGGTTCCTCGGAGCTGGTAAAACGGAAAAAAGATCGTGAAGCAGTCAGATCTATCACAGCCCGCTCAAAGTTCTGTGGCAGAAGACGTGCCAGGAATTCGGGCGGAGGCCGGATGAGTGGGCCTGCGCTAGACCCGAGGAGGCGCGGCGATGCCCTCGCCACCTCTGGCACCGGCGGCGACCCCGTAAGGTCAGCCCACCCGGGAAAGTCCGGCCGCACGTATCACCGCCGGACGTTAGCGGATCCTCTAGGCGGGCTGGCGCTTGCGCCACCTCCGCCGACGTTGTCCCTAGAATCCGGAGAGCGCAATGAGGGTCCTTATTGCGGCCGGCCGCGGTGCGGCCGGGACTGCTGCCATCGCATTCCCGCACACAGCCTGGCGTAGGGGCAGCGGAAAATGAACACGGCCCCGCGGCTCACCATAGGCCTCCCCGTTTACAACGGCGAGAAGTACATCGCCGAGTCACTCGATGCCCTGCTGGGCCAGAGCTACACCGATTTCGAGCTGATCATTTCGGATAATGCCTCGACGGACAGTACCGGCGACATCTGCCGTCAGTACGAGAAACAGGACTCCAGGGTCCGCTACGTTCGCCAGCCGCAGAACATCGGGCTCGCCCCGAACCACAATTTTGTCGTCTACGAAGCGCGCGGCGAATTGTTCAAATGGGCGGCGAACGACGACCTTTATGCGCGGGACCTGCTCAAGCTCTGTATCGAGGCACTCGACGATTATCCGCAGGTCGTGCTCGCCCACTCATGGACCGCGAAGATCGACTCGTCGGGAACCGTGACGGACGCGTACGAGTATCCGTTGACGACGGCCACGCCCCGGGCACCGGAGCGCTTCCGGAGCATATTGTTCGACAGCGGCGGCGACGACGACTACGGCATCATGCGAACCGAGGTCCTCCGCCGGACCGCGATGAAAGAGAGTTACCACCACGCGGATCACACCATCGTCGCCGAGCTCGGTTTGCATGGCCCCTTCTACCAGGTCCCGGACTGGCTGTATTTCCGGCGGGAGCACCTGGGGCAGAGCGGCCGGGCCACGATGCGAAGCCGGTGCGCGAATATGGAGCCGCGCCGGGCGGACCGGCTGCGGCATCCGGCTGTCCGCCTGTACGGCGAATACGTCTGGGGATACATCGCGGGGATCCGGCGCGCGCCACTGTCGGCCGCGGACCGGCGGGAGTGCTACCGCTACCTTGCGCAGTGGTTTGCCAGCCGTGCCCGTCCCGGTGGTGTCGACCCGCCCGACCCGGTGGGCCCCGCCAATCCGCCAGCCATTGCGGTTGATGCCATCGTGGCGGGCCGGGAGAAGACGCGGTGAGGGAGAGAGCGGTGAACGACCCAGCCAGCGTAGCGGGCCTCGCGACCGGCGAAACGGCGAGGTTCTACAAGCGGGATTTCTGGATCAAAGAGAACCAGAAGCATGTCCCGGCCCACTACCGGCTGCAGAAGGCCGCGCGGATCCTCAACCGGGCCGCAGCGGGTCGCGAGTGTGACCTGCTCGACATCGGCTGCGGTCCGGCGACTTTGATGCGCCTGCTGCAGAAAAACATCCACTACTACGGTATCGATATAGCCATCCACGATCCGGCGCCATATTTGATCGAAACTGACTTTCTCGAGAATCCGATCGGATTCGGCGATCAGCGATTCGACATTATCTCTGCGCAGGGAGTCTTCGAATATATGGGCTCCGTTCAGTCCCGGAAGTTCAGCGAGATAGCCCAGCTACTGAAAGAGCACGGCAAATTCATTTTGTCGTATACCAATTTCAGCCATCGTGACAAGCATGTTTTTGAGGCCTTCAGTAACGTGCAGCCGATCGGCGACTTCCGGCAGAGCCTGGCGCGTTACTTTACCATCGACAGATGTTTCCCGGCCTCGCATAACTGGCATGGCGGACAGCCTAGCCGTAAACTTATTAAGGCCGCCAATATGCATCTTAATGCAAATATTCCCTTCATCAGCCCAAGGCTGGCCGTGGAATATTTCTTTTTCTGCTCCCCCCGCTAACCCTGATTCATTCACGCGGGTCGCTGGCTGCCGCGGAGTGTCCCCAGGATCGCGGCGACAGCGGAAATTAGCGTCCGGGTATGACTGTGGCCGGGCTGGCGGGCTGGGTGCCGGGGGGTTTCCACAGGCCCCGGGCGTTCCCTCCGCAGGTCGCAGGGACAGGTCCGTGCTGGTCAGCAGGTGTCCGGCAGTGCGCAGATCCGCTGCCATGCCCGGGTGATCGCTTCGGCCCAGGGCCAGTTGGCGGGGAATTTCCAGCGGCGGCGGCGTCCGCCGTGCACCAAGCGGGCGGCGGCGTGCAGACCGCAGCGTTTTCGGCTCGGCCTTGGCCAGGTCGCCGTCCAGGGCGAGCAGCTTGAGCCAGGCGAGCAGGATCTGCGCTATCGTCGCCGCGGTCAGCCACGCCTGATTGAGCTTGTAGTCGTGGGAGGGGAACCGGCCGATCCCGGTCTGCTTGCCGGTGCGGATCGAGTCCTCGACCCGGGCGTGCACCCGGTGGCCGGCGTCGATGTAGGCGTTCTGCCCGCGCCAGCCCTTCGTGGTGGCGGGCAGGTTGGTGACCCACAGCTGGTAGCGGTAGCCGTCCTCGTGCTCGAACAAGGACAGCTTGGCGCCGGGATGCGGCCGCTCGCGGCGGGCGAAGATCCGCATCGGCTTGGGCCAGTCCTTCAGCTGGTCCCCGTCCGGGCGCGCAGCAGCTCGGTCAGCTCGGTCACGTGGGCTTCCTCGATCCAGCATGCGCGGTGCCCGCAGTCCATGTCCGGGCACGCGTCATCGGCGCGGCGCGGCGCCGTCCGCGATCGCGCACGAGATGTCGGCCAGCACCCGGCCCCGGTCATGTCCCAGCACCCGGCCGCTGAACAGCGCCTGCGACAGTCCCCTGGTCAGGCCCGTCTTGTCCGACAGGCGGCGCAGCAGCCCGAGCCCGGCGTGCGACACGATCCCGGTTCCATCGCTGGTGACTTCCAGGCCGCTGGCCCACGAGGTAACGTTCACTTTCAGATCAGAGTGCTCCTTGAACTGGACCCGGTAGAGACCTGAACACCCCTACTGTCCCAGCTCAGGAGCACATTTCTACGTCAGGCGCGCCGCACCAGCCCAAACCCGCGTGAATTAACAGGGCTAAGTCTCCCTGGGAGGTCCCAGGGAGCCAGCGCAGGGAGCCAGCCTCGCGCTGAGCGTCCGTGAGCGTCCCTGGGTGTCACCCTGGACGTTACGTGATGCCGTGGTGAGTCCCGAATCTCATGCGCCAAGCCCATGGCGAATCTCATGCCCCAAGCCCATGGGCCGATCAGCCGAAGTCACCGGCCGCGGGACGCTATCCCCGCCTGCTCGTCTGGACTGTGCGTCAGGCCGAGGCTTTCATCGCTCTTGTCTGCCCCGATAAGTACGACGGAGTCCAGTCGCGTCCCAGCGAGTCGTATCATCTCGCCTACGCCGTGGATCCTGTCCGCTGACGACTGTCCGGCACTCACCACAACGACCGCCTTGGTCGCCCAGGTCGAAAGGTGGTCCCCGCCGAGGGCGGGGTCGAGGGTGACCAGGGTAAGCAGAAGATCCGCGGAAGCACACGAAGCGGCCAGCGCATCTCCGGCTTGCGCGGCTCCTGCTGGAGTGGTGACCGCGCGCAGCGGACCAACGGGCGCGGCGTCATCACGATCAGGAACCGCTATCGTAAAGTTCGCGCCGTTCTGGCTGACCTCGTGGGCTCCACCGCTCTTTACCCCCAGCACGTGCGCCAGGTGAGCACCCCTGGAAAGGTCAGCCGCAACGACCCGATCGCCCTGGCTCGCGTAGGACGTGGCCAGCGACGCGACGGCCCGCGCCATGTCCGGCGCGTTGTCCACGGCTACGATAGCCAGGTCGGCCTGGGCCGGGGTACTTGGCACGGCGCTTTGTAGATAGGCGACGACACGCCTCATGTCAAGGTTCCGCTTGGCCGCCCGGCCAGGCCGGGCTGGTAGCCAGCGGCGTCCGCGCAGCGTGCCGACACTAAGTTTGACGGGAGCGTCAAGCGCATACGCGATGTCGTCCCGTCGGCGTAGTCGATTGGACACGAGTGCGCGGACGATGACGATGGCCAGGCCCAAGAAAAGTCCCACGATGAGCCCGACGAGAGCGTAAATGATCAGGGGCTTCAGCCGCGAATGAGAAGCCTGGGCGACGCTCAGGATCTGGCTGCCCTTCAATGCCGCCGTCGTGGCCGGCTGGGTGGTCGCGTGGTTGGCGGTGACGGCTTGCTGAAGGCCGGTCAGCGTGGCTGTCGCATTGGTTTGTTCCGCCCGCAGGCTGCTGAGCTGCGACTGCTGGGCAGAGGGCTGGCCTGCCAGCTGGCCGATCTGGGCGCCGATCGAGCTGATATGTTGCTTGGCCTGGTTGATCTGCTGATTGAGCGACTGCATCACCTGGTTCTGCTCGCTCTGCATCTCATTTGCCCGGAACTTGAGGAAGGCGCTGGCCACGGCATTTGCTCGAAGTACAGCCTGATTACCTGACGGTGCGCTGGCTATGACGGTAAGCAGCCGGTCGGTGATGGACGTCGCAGTGTACGTCGTGAGGAAGCTGTTGACGCTTTCCCGTAGCCCTAGCTCATGCATAGCGAGCCCGGCCACTGCGGATGTCTCCGCAATGGCTTGGTTGTTGACGGCGGCCGTCTGGGTGTCCTCGTTGGGACCATGCGTAAGCACGACGGTCGCCGTGGCCTGGTATGGATGGGGAGATATCACGTATATCGCAGAGCCGAGGAGCAGCCCTACGACGGCCATGACAATCCAGAACCTTGCACTGCGCCGTAGCGCTCCTTTGATGAATCCCAGGCTCACCAGGGCAGGTGTGAAATCGGCCGACCGGTTCTCGGTAGCTACGAAGTCGTCATAATCTCCGAACCGCTCCGGCTCACCATTATCTCCGTTTCGGGAGAATATGATTGTCTGGTCTCGGTCGGTCACCTTCTGGTCTCCGTTGCTATCCCGTTCGTGCGTGTCGGCATTTTGTACTGCCCCCGTCGTCCCAGCTGTGGCAAGCGGCCCGTCGTCGCATCATCCGAGTCTGGATCCGCTACGAGAATTCCGGTGATTTCGCGGCCGTTGGAGGCCGCACTCATGGTCGCGCGGGCCAGTTGGTCGGCAGTTGTCGCGCCTGCCGAGACTCCTAGCACCGCCGCGGTCGTGCGAATCGTGTCGGGTACGTGCGGGCTCCGGCTGTCGACGACCGCGACGACCACGGTTAGCTCCGCGTCCGGCGGCACCTCTACGTCACTATCGGTGACGAGTACCCGCAGGCGCCTCGGCCGCTGCGACGACGCGGGCGGTGCTGCGCAGGCGGTTCGCAGCGTGGCCGTGACCGTCGCGTCTTGCTGTGGGCCGATGACGAGGGCAGTGGGGATCCCTTGGGAGGCGGCAAAAATCGCCAGCTGGGGACCGAGAGCGAGGGCTCGAGGATCGGTGGAAAGAGACAGGACGGTGACGGACCAGCCATTGTGACGGGTGACGTCTACATCAGCGACCGCCATTTCCAGCTGCTGGATGGCCCTTCGCAGCTGCAAGGCGTGCAAGGCTCCTGGTTTGTAATCCTCGAGAAGCTTCGCCCACCCCTTAGGGTCGGAGGGGTGGGCAACGGGGAACGATGCCAGGACGGGAACCCCGATGGAATCGGCTATCTCATCGCGCTCTCTGAGCCGCCGGTCTCTGCGGCTGATGGCAAGCGCTATGATGGCCCCTATAAGCGCCCCGGATATCGCGCCAACCAGTGCATAGATGAAAATTTGCTTTAGCGGGTCCGACCCCGTAGCGTTGGTCGCCGGCTGAAGCAACTGCGCCGGAACTTTCCCGCCCGGGCTGCCTGCGGAACCGACATAGTGGATATAGCTCTTAGCGACCGCGTTGGCATTTGCCGCTGTATCGGCGGCGATTTTTCCTTTTACGTTTACCGAAATGACATATGGAGTCAGGCTTCCGACCTGAACTGCGTCGCGAAGCTCATTGATCGACATGGCTGGACGGACATCAGGCAGCGCTCCCAGGAGCACCGGATTACTTTCCGCAATCACCTCCTGGGTTGCCGCATAGGGATCGGGCACACCGTTGGCGGCTGCGGTCGCTCCGTTCAGTTCGGCTTGCCCAGACTCCGGCAGCACGACCAGCGCGGTACTCGTGACCATAGGCGGGAACAGTACGGCGTAGGCGCAGCCGACGAGGAGGCCCAAGGCCACCGTGATTCCCACCAGGAGCTTGCGCCGCCGCACGATCTGGACGGACCGGCGCAGATCCAGTGCCTGCTGGCTCATTTGGCCTCCGCTCGGACCTCAGGGCCGCCGGGTGCGTGAGGCCGGCGCCTGTACAACTCCGCCGAGTCGATGACCTCGCGAGTCGGCCCTCCGCTGCCCTGTGGGCATACGACGGCCACTTGGTAACCGACCGAAGTCAGTGAACCGCCATCTGTAGCCGCATGGCCCGCGACAGTCCCACTGAGATGACCGAGGCCCAGTGCATCGCGCGTGGTAGGGCCAGCTTTGGTTCGCTCACTCTTCGGTATCACGCCCATAAGAGCACTTAGTGGGTGGCAGTGATACCCCAACGCACTCGCGTTTAGGTGTCAGGCGCTTATTGCGTCGCATCTATCGTTGTATGTCTGTCTGGGATCGCGTGGGCGTGTCGCTGTGACGGTGTCCCGGATGTCGCTCCAGGGCTGGCGCCATGACCGTGCCCGCGTGGGTGAACCCGGGGTGAACCCGCCGGGCACGGCCGCGCGCAGCGGCCCAGGCTTGATGATGGTGTCGTGCCTGCCCGCCCGGTAGGCGGCGTGGCCCTCCCCGCTGCCGTAGGCTGAATCCCCGAACCTCCAGGCCATCGGCCTGAGCCTGGGCACCGGCGTCGTCCGGTTCCGGTTCCGGCTGAGGCTCAGGTCCTGGTTCCGGATGGGCTCCAGATCCCGGCGCGGCCGCCGGGCCCTCCCCGTCGGCCGCGGTGCTGCCGCCATGGAACCGGTCGCGGCAGGCCATCTTCACGTCGTTGTCCGCATCCGTGCTGCCGTCCCCAGCGGCCATCGTCATCTCGCAGTCGGTGATCAGCTCGGTCTCCGCCTCGGCGGCCACATGCCCGCGGAACCCGTCCCGCCGCTTCGACCTCGATTTGCGGGTATGCCGCGCCTGGGTGTCCACCGTGGAGATCACCCGGTCCGGGCGACTTTGCGGGCGATCCGCCACCGCCCGTCCGTCCCATCCGACCCTTCCGCGGGCTCCACGTGCTGCCCGGCGACCAGCACCAGCAAGCCCAGCGCGTCCGCCGCCGCAGCCTCCCGCTCCCGGGCATCCGCGCCGGCAAGCTCTGCGAGCACCGCTAGCGCGTCATTGACCGCATCCGAGACCAGCAGGTCCTGCCTGGCCTGCAGGTCATCCCAGTCGATGTCAGGCTTGCCGGCCTTGGCGTAATCCAGCGAGCACATCGGCCCGATTACGGCGGCGGCGCCCGGCACCACCCGCGCCACCTTCCGGATTGCGGCCACCAGCTGAGTCACAGTGTCCTGGGCCGCGGTGGTTATCGAAGACCGTCGAGTCCACGCACCGCTTCCGCGGCCCGGCCAGGATCCCGGTCTGCGCAATGACCTCCGCGACCGCATCAAAGACCCGGTCCGGGCGTGGCTGTGACATTTCCGCACCGACATCTCCCACCTGTCCGAGCTCACCGGCTATCTCGACGACCTGCTGCGCACCCGCGAACGCCTGGCCGCCGCCGTCGAGGGAGTCGATGAGTGGGCTCGCGCGGACGCGACTCCGGCCGCGGAAATCACCCGCATCCGGCGGCTGATCAGCAAGATCAAGGCACTATCACCCAGCTCGCCGACGCCGAACGGGCCGTCGTGGACGCCGTCGCGGTCGTCCGCCGCTGGGCAACGTCGCGGCGGCGCAGGCCCGCCGCTGGCGGGAACAGGGGTCTCCGACGCTGAGATCGGGTGCCGCCTGGGGATGCATGGCACCACGATCGGCCGGGCCGGCCGGTCCGGCGGGGGCCGGCGGGCGCCCGGTTCAGGACGAGCTGGGTACCGAGGCGGCGTGCCGAGCCTGCTGCGCCCGGCGCTGCTGCGGCCGCAGACGCTGGCTGCCGGTGGCGGATCGAGAACGCCTTCAAATACCTGTCCGCCCACCACGGTATCGACTGGCTGTGCGACTACACCGCCAAGCTGATCGATGATGACCGCATCGTGGATAATCCTGCCCGCAAGTCCGCGCGCAAGGCAGTCAAGGCCGCCGAGGCCAGCCTCGCCGACGCCGAGCGGCGCCTCGCCCAGCTACTGGCGTCAGCCCAGAGCGCCGCGCAGAAGAACAAGGCCATCCCCGCCGCCCAGGACACCATCACCCGGGCACAACAGGCCGTCGTCGCCGCCAGGACTGCCCGTGACGCGATCCCCGCCAAGATCGCCGTAAACCAGGCACATCCCGGCGCGCAGCGCGCCTGCTGCACGCCCGCCGCCGGGCCTGCAGATGGTGCTGCGGCTGCTGGCCGCCAACGCCGAACTGTGGCTAGCCGGGCGGCTGAACGCCTACCTGCGCGACCCCGACGAGTAGCGGGCCATCACCCGCCACCTGCTCCACCAGCCCGGACACATCGCCTACCACCCCGACGCGATCACCGTCATCGTCGAGCCGCCCGACAGCACCCGCACCGGCCGGGCACTGGCCTGCCTGATCGAGGAGCTCAACGCCACCCTGCCGCGGATGCCCGGCGACCTCCGGCCCATCACCTACCGCCTCGCCGCTAGTAGCTGACCAGCCTTCAACAACCTGCGCAACGCAACTCCGGAGGTCTGAGGCTAGTTTGATAAAAGTCGGGAGCTGATGTATCGGGAGAGGCTCCCCGCGAATCTCCTAGTACTACAGCCGCATTTTCGAGCCGCCCTGAGGGAAGGTGCTGGTCACCGAGCTGCCAACCCGAGCATCTCTAGCAAGATCGTTTAAGCACATGCAGGTTAGAGGCGTGCCTCTGGCAACGTGCGGCTGTAGTACTAGTACGGGTCGCCATCGGTGGCTGGCTTGCTGTTCGTTTTAGCGATCGCAGAAGATCGAGGATGTGAGGACATAAGGATGCCCATGCTAGATTCATCGGCCTTTGCGGGCGCTGATGCTCTACCAGACCTCCTTCGATGCGACATATGCATTATCGGCACAGGGCCAGCTGGTACTACGATCGCCCGTGAGCTGTCGAATACGCCTCTTCGGGTCACCGTCCTGGAGAGTGGCGGCACAGAGCGCCAGAAAGAGACCGATGCTCTTAACGAAATTGAGAGCATCGGGTGGCCTCGAGAAATGAACCAATGGCTGGTCCGCAATCGAGTCGTCGGCGGCACTTCCGGAACTTGGGGGGGCCGCTGCGCGCCTTTCGATGAAATCGACCTGGAAGCTCGCGATTGGGTACCATATTCCGGATGGCCGTTCAAGATGGACGAACTGGTTCCCTACTTTGACCGTGGCGCAAAGCATCTTGGGCTTGGCGCCGGCAGCGCGTTCTCAGACGATCGCGTCTGGGCGTACATAGGGCATAAGCCCCCAAAGCTTGATCTTGATGAAGATAAGCTGCTGCCGATGATCTGGCAAATCAGTCATGACCCCATCAACTGGACCGATAGAGTCCGGTTCGGCCGCCACCTCCCTGCTGATCTTGGCCCAAATGTCACGCTTGTCACCAATGCTACTGTGGTTCGCATCAATGCCACCGAGTCGGGCACCTCTGTCAGATCTGTGGAATTCGCTGATGCAAGTTGCCGCCACTGGTCACTCCCAACGTCAGCGGTCGTGGTTTGTGCCGGCGGAATAGAAAACGCGCGGCTCCTTCTCGCATCCGACGATGTGGTGGCACAAGGCCTCGGAAATCAGAATGATCTAGTTGGCCGCTTCCTCATGGATCATCCACGGGCCTTTGTCGCCCGATTCGAGGTGAAACAGGGCAGAGCGGCGATGAATCGGTTCGCTGTATTCAAATCGCGCGCTGCTGATGGCAATCGATACCACCTTGGAGTGCGACTGAGCCCAGCCGTCCAGCGCTCTGAACAACTTCCGAATTGTGCGGTCTGGGTCTTCGCGTATAACTCTGGGCCAGACGATCCTCCCTGGGATGCACTGAAGCGTTTCCTGACGAGAGAGGCTAATGTTCGCCAAGATCTCCGCGCGATAATGATGAACAGCGACCTCCTATTCCGGGGCCTGAAGGATTACTTCATCCTGCACCGGGGGATACCGCATAAGTGTGACGGGATCGCGCTGGAAGCGATGTGTGAACAGCTCCCGAATCCGCACAGTCGGATTACTTTGTCCGACCGCCGCGACCCTCTGGGCATGAGAATCCCCCGTATCGACTGGCGCGTCTCTGAAGAGGAAGCGCGAGCGATGCGACGAATAACAGAGCTTTTGCTTGAGCAGTTCTCCCGCATGGGACTCGAGCCCCCAGTCCCTGAGGAGTGGGTACGTGACGGGGCAATGTTTCCTGATACCTTGCGAGACATCGCGCACCCTATAGGAACAACCCGCATGGCGGACGATCCGGCTTGCGGGGTGGTTGACGCACAATGTCAGGTCCATGGCGTGGATGGACTTTTTGTGGCGGGAAGCTCTGTCTTCCCGACCGCTGGACATGCCAACCCGACGCAGATGATCGTCGCCATGGCGGTCCGCGTTGCGGACACATTGAAAGAGCGCGCCACTGCGTCGCCGAAGTTGAGAGAAACACCAGTGACCAGTGTCTTGGGCAGCACGCATCCGGAGCCGACCCGATGAGGACGAATGCACAAACGCGGGTACTGGTAACGGGTGGCACTGGCAAAATCGGACGCCATGTTGTAAATGAGCTACTAGCGCGCGGTTACCTAGTGCGGGCTCTGACATCCAAGCCTGTGGCTGCAGCCGCGGCGCGCGACAGGCTTGAGTGGTGTCGGCTCGATTTCCAAGAGTCACTCGACTTTGATTCCCTGGTTGGGGAATGCGCCGCTGTTATACATCTAGCGGCGGAAACCAATGTAAAGGAGCGCATGCAGCGCTCGAATGTGGCGGCAACACGTGCTCTTGCAGAGGCCAGTGAGCGCGCAGGCGTAAAGGTCTTTTGCTACACAAGCTCAATAACGGTATACGGCAGCAATCAGCGTCGGCGAGTCCTAGAGGATAGTCCTGTCCTGACCACTGATCGCGATGTCAGGAGTGAGTACTGGTCCGGAGAAGGAATGCGTTGTTACGGCCGCACAAAGCTGCAGGGTGAATTTGCCATACATGCAGTAGCGCAGAATGTTGAGTACATCGTAGTCCGGCCCACGGTGGTCGTAAATATCCAGGATCTAATGAAACTGCGTGACTGGAGTAAAGTAAGGAAGCATTTGAGCGGTTCTAGCCACGCCCATCATATATATGTCTACGATGTTTCCGACGCCATTTTGTGGTTCATTGAGCGCGGCTTGAGGCGTGATAGCCCTGTGGCTGGCGTGAGTACGTTCAACCTGTCGGAAGACGATGCTCAAATCCATACCTTTGGCCAGATCTTTAAAACTGCTTACAAAGCTAGCGACGACCGGAGATGGCGCGCTGCGCCCATGCCATGGCCAACTCAGTGGCTTTTGATGATGGCTAAGTATCGCATACTGCTCTTGCGTCAACCTCTTGGGCGCGCGCTATTCTCGGGAGACAGATTGCGCGAAGCAGGGTATACCATTCCCTTTGGCATGGCTCACGCCATTGCCATTTTCTGCGAGGAGCTGGCCGCCACTGGCACGAGTGCGGTAGAGAATACTGAGCCAATGAGGTCAGCGCATGACGCACCCGGGGGGATTCCTCCTGTAGGTAGGTCGAATGAGCTCTAGCCTCAATCGTTCAGGTGGCTTGATGGCTGGTTACTGATTGTGCTGGCGTGCGTTTTATAGCCTCATGTCCGTTTCTCCTTGGGGCCGGGATCGGCGGGCTGCCCGGGATGCCCGGGTGCGCACCGGCTCCGACCGCGCCGGACTGGTCCTCCTTTGGCGTTGGCGGATGGCTCGTGCTGGTGAGGCTGGTGCTGGTAGGGTGCAGAGCCGCTGCCAGCAGGCGAGGAACGTGTCCTTCCAGGGCCAGTCGGGCTGATCTTCAGGACTCGCTGCCGGGCGCGGGCGGCGAGGCGGGCGGGGATGTGCCAAATCCGGTGGCGGAGCGTGTCCGGGCTGGCTTCCCGCAGCTCGTCGTCGTAGCAGCCGAGGAGGCGGGTCCAGGCGGCGAGGTCGGCGGCGATGTTCGCGGCAATGACCCAGCCGGCGTTGATCTGCCAGGTCTTCGAGGGGAGGTTGCGCAGGCCCATGGCCTTGGCGGTGCGGACGCCTGCGGTCTCGACGGCGGCGTGTTCGCGGTGCACGGTGTCGATGTACTGGGGATGGTGGCTGGCCGGGACGCGGCGATCCCGGCATCCGGGATGTTCGTGCAGGTGATCGAGTACTTCCAGCCGGTCTTCTTCTCATAGTCCGTCAGGTTGCGCAGGTGGCGGCGGGACGGTTTCACGCGGCGGGCGATCCACCGCAGGCCGCCGGGCCAGTTCCGGGCGCGGCTCATCAGGCCGGTGAGCTCCGCGACGTCCTTGTCCTCCTCGGCCGCGTCGTCCTGGCAGGTCCCGGGTTCCCACGCGTCAGCGGGGACCTGCATGATCGCGGCCTCGTCGGCGGTGATGATCATCCAGCCAAAGGTGAACAGCACGGTCCGCCGCGCGGACGACAGGGACAGGAGGTGGTTCACGAGCTTGTGGCTAGGCGCCGGCCCCGTCGACGCGGACGATCCGCGGGAACCGGGCGGGGATCTGCCCGAGGGCGGCGGCCAGCACCTCCCTGTGGTCGGTGAAGGTGTTTGACCCGGCGTTGCCGGGTTGGAGCAGCATGGCCAGGCACTCGCGGGTGTTCGCGAGCCAGGCGCCCAGCGGGTGGAAGCCTTCTCTGAACGGATATGCTTGGATGGTGGTCGGTTTGCTAGCTGTCGGGGAGGATCGCCGGGGTGGTGGTTGTCCGGTTGGCGGTCTGGGTGAACGCCGGGATGCCCAGGTGCACGGCGGTGGCGCGGCGGGCGGCGAGCTCGTCCATCTGGGTGAGCTTGGCGGTCGCGGCGGCAAGGCTGACTTTGAGTCCTTCGACGCTACACGCGCTCGGCCCGGGCGATTGGCATGCCACCGCGAACATGCTGCGCCCAGCCGGGGATCGGGTTCAACACGTCCTGCCCACCGTGGTGTTCTGCCCTTCACTGCCGGTGATGGCGGGGTTAGAGGTACGGCCCGCAGCTGCCCTTCTCAGTTGGGGGCGGGTCGGGACGCGGTGAGCGTGTAGCGCGAGATCTGGAACGTTTCCGGCTTGCCGCCGGTCGAGGCGATTTCCCAGCCGTAGGACAGGTTGGTGATCGTGGAGTTGGCCGGGATGGCGTCCGGGGCGGCCGGGTTTTCCAGGTAGGAGACCATGGCCTTGATGTCCACTGACCCGCTGGACTCGTTGATGGTGGCTCCCCTGTCACCCGCCTTCGTGCCGGGCGCTACGAGCTGCCATACGCGCTCCGAGCCGAACGTGCACAGCCCCCACGTCTGCACTGGCACGCCGTTGCTGCCGCCGAACTGCGCCACGGCGGCGTAGGTGCACGGAGCCTGGCTGGTGAAGTCGTGCTGGATCATGATCTCGTCGGCCCAGTTGTTGAACCACAGGTCGTAGGCGGCCCACGCGCTGGTGGCGCTGTTGTGCGGCATGGTCTCGGTGAACGAGCTGGTGACCGACGAGTAGCCGGATAGCGGAGCCTCGTTGAACGCCGCGCCGGTGTCCGGGAAGGTGGTCACCGATCCGCCGTGCCCGGCCGGGGTGCTGTTGACCACCTTCCAGTCGCCGGGGCTGTTCGCGGAAAGGGTCTGCGTCTCGCCCGCGACGGCGCCCCATTCGTTCTGGGCGACGTAGGGGTCGGAGGTGGTGCCGGTCACGCCTGGGTAGCGAGACGGCACGCAGCCGTCCTTCGGGGCGGACTTGACGCACGCCCACGTGGTGCCGGTACCGGCAGGGCTTGCGGCGGGCGCCGCTGACTTTCCCGTCGTGTGACCGGAGCTACATCCAGCGAGTGCGGCGACCGCGAACACGGCCGTGGAGATGAACAGCCGTGTGCGTGGCCACCAGCCCCGGCCGGGCCTTCCCTGATAAGCGCCCCCGTGCCAGCCGGCCAGACCGGCCGTGCCCGGATCGGGCAGCATACTCATACCCCGTAACACCTCTCTCGGGTAGCGTGATGGCAACGACTAGACGGTAGACCTTCTCGGCCGCTGTTCCGTGCCTGTCCGGGGCAGGACGCCCTCGTCGTGGCTCATGCTCAAGGAGAGAATTCATCCTGCTAGCCTGATACAGGCACACGCCAACTTCCGGCGATTTCCGCCCATGTGCGCTTCCCTGCCGTTGGCCGCGCGGCGAGGCTAGCCGCCTTACGTATCGTGCCCGGGTCGCCGCGGATCCTGTTATCGTGGGTCCACAAGGTGCGCCGTTGCCTGTACCACATCTGCGTCGCCCCCGCGTGCCGGGCGACCAGCTGAGCGGGGCACGTCTTCTTATGATGGTATCTACGTGGCGGTGTGCCGCCGGATCCGGGGCGGGGGAGGATGACATTCGAGACGGCGCAAGGGACTAGTTAATAGCTAGTGACCGCAGCGGCTCGGAGGATCATCCCGGTGGCGTTGTCGTGGCGCCTGGTACGCCAGGCGAGCGGTCGCCTCACCTGGGGCGTTTCAGATCAGGGCATGTCCACCCTGACGAACTTCCTGCTGAGCATATTCGTCGCCCGCACGCTGGTTCGTCGCCCGCACGCTTGGCAGACGCAGTTCGGCGCCTTCAGCCTAGCCTATCTGACGTTCGGGTTCGCGCTCAACGCATCACGGGGCCCGTCCATCGAGCCTCTCCTGTTCAGGTTCAGCGGCACGGACCTGCCGACCTGGCGGCGCGCCACGGCGGGCAGTACGGGCACCGCACTGCTCGTGGGCCTGGCCGCCGGAGCCTGCGCACTCGCGGCAGTCCCGCAGGTCGGCGGCACGACCGGGCTGGCCTTCATCGCACTCGGACTGACGCTGCCTGGGCTGCTGCTGCAGGGTAGCTGGCGGTACTCGTTCTTCGCGCTAGGACGGGGCCACCACGCGTTCATCAACGACGCGGTCTGGGCGGCGGTCCAGATTCCTTTGCTGGTGTTCCTGAGCTCGTCGTCACCGGTTCGGCATGGACCGGCGGTCGGCCAGGGCGCTGGCTCCCGTGCGTTGATCGGCTGCTCGCGGTGACCGGGCATGCACGGCGGCGAGGTGATGCGGCTAGACCGCAGCGACCTGGATACCGCCACCGGGCTGCTGACCGTCCGCGTCAGCAAGTTTATACCAGGTTCAGGGCGGGGATCGAGCTGAGGCGGCTGACGAAGCTCAGTGCGATCAGGGCGCCTCACCAAGCAGGCTCACCGGCAGGAACTGGCGTGGCCGCCCTCGTCGTGGCTCATGCCTCAGGAGAGAGCGCGTGCTTCTGGTGGACGTCGGCCCTCCGGCGGTCCCTGCCCTCGCGCGTTTCCTCCCACTGGCCGTGTTGCGAGGTGCGCCGCCGTATGTATCACGTCTACGTCGCCGCGGATCTTTTAGTATGGAATCTACGTGGCGACATGCCGCCGAATCCAAGGCTGGGGGAGAATGAAATTCGAGACGGCGCAAGGGACTAGCTAGTGGCCGTAGCGGCTCGGGGCATCCCAGTGGCGTTGTCTTGGCGCATGGTACGCCAGGCGAGCGGTCGCCTCACCTGGGGCGTTGCAGATCAGGGCATGTCCACCCTGACGAACTTCCTGCTGAGCATATTCGTCGCCCGCACGCTGGGCGCGACGCAGTTCGGCGCCTTCAGCTTGGCCTATCTGACGTTCGGGTTCGCGCTCAACGCATCACGGGGCCTGTCCATCGAGCCTCTCCTGATCAGGTTCAGCGGCACGGACCTGCCGACCTGGCGGCGCGCCACGGCGGGCAGTACGGGCACCGCACTGCTCGTGGGCCTGGCCGCCGGAGCCTGCGCACTCGCGGCAGTCCCGCTGGTCGGCGGCACGACCGGGCTGGCCTTCATCGCACTCGGACTGACGCTGCCTGGGCTGCTGCTGCAGGATAGCTGGCGGTACTCGTTCTTCGCGCTAGGACGGGGCCACCACGCGTTCATCAACGACGCGGTCTGGGCGGCGGTCCAGATTCCTTTGCTGGTGTTCCTGAAGATGAGCGGCCACGCGAACGTGTTCTGGTTCGTCCTCGCGTGGGGAGTGGCGGGCAACGTCGGGGCCGCCATCGGATTGCTGCAGGCCCGGGTCGTGCCCAACCTGGCGGGCGCGAGGGAGTGGCTGTCGCGGCACCGTGATCTTGGCCCCCGCTACCTTGCGGAGAACACGGGGGGCAACGCCGCCGACACGTTGCGGGGCTACACCGTCTCTTGGATTCTAGGCCTCGCCGCTGTTGGATATGTCCAGGCCGCCGGCGTGCTCATGGGCCCCTTTAAGATCCTTTTCTTCGGGGTGGGCATGATCACGATCCCGGAGGCTGCCCGGCTGCTGCACCGCTCGCCACGGCACCTGCCTCATTTCTGCGGGGCTGTCAGTGCCGGGCTCACCCTGCTAGCGCTGGCGTGGGGAGTGGTGCTGCTGATAGCGCTGCCCCGGGGACTCGGGCACCTGATGCTGGGCAGCATATGGCGACCGACGTATCCGCTGGTGCTGCCGGCGACGCTTGCCGTCATGGCCATGTGCGCCACTACCGGCGCGGGTATCGGCCTGCACGCCCTGGCCGCCGCGCGCCGCAGCCTGCGCGCCGTGATCCTCACCTCGGTGCTCATTGTGACCTGTGCCCTCGTGGGAGCCTTGACCGGAGGCACGCTCGGCACGATGCGTTATACCGCAGCGGCATCGTGGCTCGGCGCGCTGGTGTCCTGGTGGCAATTGCGGCAGGCACTGCTTGAGTCGGGCACCGTCCCCGTGCCCGTCTGGTTGTGGCCGCCCGGCTCAGCGGGCAGGCGTCGCCAGTCCTCCACGGCTGACTCCCGGCAGTAATGCCGCATCCGAAAATGGGTTACGGCGGGCGCCGCGAGCGTCAACCTATTCCAGCCTGGATGGCTTCTCTATGAATGGTATGTCTGCGAGTTCCGATCGATGCCATTTACGCTGAATGCGTTCGCGCCTATAGCTGAGCGCTTGATTCAAGAGCGGGATCTTGTGGCGCATAAGTGGTCCGATCAGGCGGGCTCTAATGCCGTCCCCGAGCGAATAAGATCCGATCGTTGAGGTGAATTTGGGATTCTTTAGAACTGGCAGGGGTGCGACGCATCGCACCCGGTCGAGAACGCCTTCTTTGTAGAAGAACCACCAGGTGTCAGCCTGTACCTGTATGGGCACCATGCATTTAATCATACGCTCGCATGCCTCCCGTGTGATTATGTAGGCACCTGCACTCCTTGGCTGGTTAATGTCGATGGGCAGTGCGAGCAGCCGTCCGGATGGAAGGGGTGTCGAGCCTTTCAGGCTCATCTTGAACAGGTCAGGACTGTCGACGCTGAGCAGCGCCACTTCCGCTCCGGACAGTCGATCGGCCACAGCATCGGCCAGGCTCCCCAGGTCGGCAGGCAACACGGCGTCGTCCTCTAGCACCAATGCTACATTTACCCCATCCGCGATTATTTTCCTGTAGACGCTTTGGTGACTCAAGGCAGCCCCGGCTGAGCCTGCTGGGCATACAATTCTGGTGAGAAAGGAAGGATCGATAGCGGTAGCGTCGTACAGGTCCAGATCGCGTCCATCAACGCCCGTTACGATTTCGTAGTCCAAGGCAGTCTTCTTCAGCTCGGCCGTGATGTGCGCCCGCCGATCGGACGAACGAGCCAGGTTGATGACATAAGCACGCACAGTAGATCTCGCTCCTTACCTGTGCTTGTGGCTTCAGATCGTCACCTTGGACAACTTGAAGCGAAGCAAGGGTGCCGTCCCTGATAAGGGATCTGCCGCAGCGTGCGCGTGATACCTCCGCGGCGAACCTTGCTGCTGTGGCCCGGGACGGGCAGCGGCGCAGCTGACCGGGTTGTTGGCGTTGCCTGCCTCCAGCGTTGTCCCGTCAGACCTGAATCCACGAGTAGGGCGGCGGACGTTATCCCACAGCCACTTTAGATGATCTTGGAGTTGTCAGGCCGGACTGGAGGACATGACGATGGCCCGGGATTCGCGCCGGGTTCGCGGTCTGGGCCTTTCTGCTGGTGCGGGGCCTGGGGGCCGTGGCGTGGGGTCTGGGTGCCGGTGACGGCTTGGTGAGCGCGGGGTGATGCTGGCGGCGGCTAGCCGGGGGCTGGCAGGGCGCGGATCGTGGTGAGGATGGTGGGCAGCAGGTGCGCGCCGGGGGCCAGGCGCATGATCAGCTGCCCGCCGTGGCTGACCAGGCGCGCGGGGGTGGCGATCAGGGTCCGCCGCAGGGTGGCGATCATCGCCTTGCCGCCGCGGGTGCCGTGCCCTTCCAGCAGTTCGCCGCCGGATATCAGGCTGGTGAGCTGGTGCAGCCAGGCGGCGACCGCCGCGGCGATCAGTGACGCCCACATCCACGCGGTGTTGACCTGCTCATAGCCCGAGGGCAGGTGCCGCAGCGCGGCGCCGTGCTTGCTATCGCGGAAGATGTTCTCGACGGCGGTGCGGTGCCGGTACCAGTGCTCGCACGCTGCGGCCCTGGCCGGGGTGGACACGTCGAGGTTGGTGAGGATGAAGCTGTAGGCGTAGATGGCGGGCTCTTGCTCCAGCTCCGGGATCGGCAGCGCCCGCTGATGGGGGTGCAGGGTGCGGCGGCGCCGGGACCGGGGGTCGGCGGAGACCTGCTCTGGGTCAAGGCGGACCCGGCGGATCAGCAGGACCGTGCCGCCGGGCCATTCGGCGGGCCGGTAGGGTGAGACGGCGACCTGCGCGTTTTCCATGCCAGTCGCGTCCCGCCAGGCGTCCTCGCCGATCCCGGCCAGTGCCTTCCACATGCTGGTGATCCGCTTGGCGCCGATCGCGAAGTCGATGCCGGCGGCGGCGGCGGCGCGGGCGAGGTCCCCGGCGAAGTACCCGGCGTCCGCGCGCAGCGCGATCTTCCGCCCGGCCGCCGCCGCTCCGTCGCGGACGGCCTGCGGCAGGGCGGCCAGCGCCCGCCCC
>Ga0335081_10001696_pt1 | contig 34999 bp, 31 predicted proteins | sample Lox_Sample_35_FD_206713 | JGI IMG/M metagenome (GOLD analysis project Ga0335081, IMG submission 206713) | Soil microbial communities from Loxahatchee National Wildlife Refuge, Florida, United States - Lox_Sample_3.5 | ecosystem: Environmental > Terrestrial > Soil > Wetlands | place: USA...
CACCAGTTCGCAGAAGACGTCCTGCAGAATGTCCTCGGCGTCGCGTGCGTCGGGCACGCGACGGCGAATGAAGTTGCGGAGCCGGGACTGCTCCCGGCTGACGACTTCGGAGATCCGCTGGTCCTGTTCCAGTGCCATCTGCTCCAGGCTCACCGCGTCCTTTACCTACGGTTGTAGACGAATCAAGGGGTGCGGATATTGTAAGGGACGCCGCTGCGCAGACGCAGGCGGACGACGCAGGCCTAGCTCTGCACCTCGACGGTTTGCAGGCCCGTTGGCGGAACGAAGCTTTCGCGCCGGCCTCGGCCAGCGCCGTCTTAGGGCTACTTCTTGCTGGCTGGTGCCTTCTGCGCGGGTGGGGGTATCGGTGCCGGAATAGTGATGGTATCCGGAGTCTTCGGCGCTGCCGGCGTCGTGCTGACCGGCACCTGAACCGGAGCACTGGTCTGCACCGGCGCCGTCTGCGGCGTCTGCTCCAATACAGTCGTGCCTAAGCCCGCTCCCCTAGTGGCCAGTATCGAAAGAGCGAGCGACGTAATCATGAACAACACGAACGAGACCGTGGTCGCCTTCGAAAGAAGTGTTGCCGAGCCGCGCGGCCCGAAGGCCGTCTGCGAACCCATGCCGCCGAACGCGCCCGCCAAGTCCGCAGCCTTTCCGCTCTGCAGCAACACAACAATAATCAGAAAGATGCAGACCACGACGTGGAGCGCCAATACCAATCCATACATAATGTTTTTCTTTCAGTATATGGGACCAGGTAACGCTTGGTCAAACCGCCTGGCTGGGGCGCGCCGGCGCCAGCATACAGGCTCGCTCCGACTCCCGCGCATATTGCAGGAATAACTTCATTCCCTCGTATTCCCGCGGCCCCAACTCGTGCACGATGTGCCGCGTCAGGTATTCGCGGGCCAACTCTGGCGCGAAGCCGCGCTTCGCCGCCTCTGCCTCTACAATTTCCTCGATCCGCTCCCGGCCGTATCGGCACGACTCCCGAAACGCGTCCACCACTGCGGGCGTCGCCCCCCCCTTCCGTGCCGCCCACACCGCGAAAACCATCGGCAGCCCGGTCATTTCCACCCACTCGGCGCCCAAGTCATAAACCGTCTCTGGCCGCCGCGACGGCTCAATCCGCAGGGCCGGGTCTCCAATGATCAAAGCTGCGTCCGCTGCGTGCAACATCGCCGCCAGGTCCGGGGGATGCGGAAACAGTTCTAGTTCCGCGCCATACCGCCGTTCCAGAATCACCCGCGCCAGTTGCACCGATGTGCGGGAACTGGTATCCGCCGCCAGCGTACGGATCTCCGATGCCGGCCGCGACGAAACCAGCAAAATGCTGCGCACGGGACCATGGCAGGCAATCCCTGCGCCGGGAATGACCTCCAGATCCTGGCGCGTCAACTCGAACGAGGGAACGATTCCGATATCAGCTTCCCCGCTGGACATCCGGTCCGCGCATTCGGAAGGGATCCGGAACTCCAAATCGAAGAGCCCCCGCTGCTCCCCGTGCAGCATCCCCCACACCAGGGGGGTGGTATTCAGGAAGCTTACGGCGCAAACCCGTAGCTTGCCGGTGTTGTTCTGGATCAACCCTCAGTCTAGCAAACCGCCTTCGCATTTGATCCCACCTAGTACTGTGACCGCGAGATAAATTGGGAAAGCCCGAACGCTCGCTCACGCTCGCGGCTCCGTTCCGAGCCACGACTGTGAGGGAGTGGTTTGATCGGCCGCGAACGAAACCATGCGGTCGTCGTACTAGGGCAGTTCCGTGTGAGACGGACAAATCACCGGGTTACCGCACCAGTACCATACCCGCAATCCGCGTTGCTCGTCTCTGGTATCCTCATTAAGAGCGCATTGCCGCGTCCGCGCCTGCCTTGGAAGCCCGATGAAACACAAGCATTTCTCTGTTCTGAGTCTGGTCCTGTTCTGCGCCGCCGCTGCGTCCGCGCAGATTACCCTGAATTCGGTGGCCTCGCGCGCCGTCGGATCGCCCGCCTTGCTCGCCACCAGCAATAATCCCAACCTCGTGGAGGGCCGCGAATTCTATACTCCGCAAGACGTGGCCCTGGACAGCTCCGTCTCGCCGCCCGCGCTGTACGTCAGCGATTTCGGCAACAACCGCGTGCTGGCCTGGAAAAGCGTCGCTGCATTCAGCAACGGCCAGAAGGCCGACCTTGCGATCGGCCAGCCCGACCTGCAGACCACCTTCCCTGGCGGCCCCGGAACCCAATACACCACCGGCCTTTTTCACCCCACCGGAATCGCGATCGATAAGAGCGGAAACCTGTACGTCGCCGACAGCGGTAACAACCGCGTGCTGCGTTACCCCAAGCCGTTCCAGCAAACCAGCCAGTATCCTTTTCCGGACTTGTACATCGGGCAGGCGACCCTCAATGGACGCAACCCCAACTACACCGGCCAGGTCGGCCCGCAAGGTATTTTCTTAAGCCTCGGCAACACCGTGCTGCAAGCCAACATCGCCTTCGACAGCACCGGCAATCTGTGGATGACCGATCCCGGCAACGTCCGCGTGCTGCGCTTCAAGCAAGCCGACCTGGCTGCCGGCGGGGGTGCGCTCACCGCCGATCTGGAGCTCGGCCAGCTTGATCTCAAAAGTGTGCAGACGCCGTTGAGTACCGGCGATCCGACGTCCGTGTACCGCGTCAACCAGTTCTTTTTCCCGGACACGCTCGGCTTCGATTCCAGCGGCAACCTGTTTGTCACCGACTCTGTCACCACGGTCTCCGGCCGAGTGCTGGTATTCATTCCACCCTTCTCCATCGGCATGGGCGCTTCGTCTCGCATGATTGGCGTTTTTCCATCGGGCTACAAGTTGCCAACCGACCCGGCTGCGGCCCAGACCGTCCTGGATAATTCGCTGCTCTTCAATCCCGAAGGCATTTTCTTCCCGACCGGCAGCACCACTGGCGTGGGGATCGTGGATTCGGCGGCGCATCGGATCATGCTGTTCCCGCCCTTCGCCAACTGGCCCGCCGACGGCACTCCGCCCGCCGCAACGTCGATTATCGGCCAGCCGAATACTTGCCCACAGTACGCTAATCAGTTGTGCAAGGCTGCCAACAATGGCAATCTGCAAGGGCCCGCGAATAACACCTTCGCCTCCCCCACCGGCGCCGCCTACTCCGGGACCGACCTGTTCGTCGCCGATACCGGCAACAACCGCGTGCTCGATTTACCTCAACAGGGCGGCACGTTCCCCTCCGCCACTCGCGTCCTCGGTCAGGACTATTTCAACACCAACTCCATCAACCTTATCGAAGGCCGAGAGTTCGATTTCACCGGAGTGCTGACCAGCATCGGAGCTGTGGCCGATTCCGCGATCGCCATCGACACCGCCAGCACTCCGCCGCATGTCTATGTCTCCGATCCCTACAATCACCGCGTGCTGGGCTTCAAGAATTTGTTCGCTCTGAAGCCCGGTATCAAGGCCGATCTGGTCCTTGGCCAGGCCGATTTCACCACGTCGCTGGTGAACTATCCGTCCGGTGACGCCACCAAGCCCACGAAGTCCAGCCTGTATCGTCCCACCGGGTTGCTTCTGGACGCGAACGGCAACCTCTACGTGGCCGATTCGTTGAACGCGCGCGTCCTCCGGTTCCCAGCTCCCTTTGCCTATACCGGCCCGGCGCCCGAGCCGGCCGACCTGGTGCTCGGGCAGGCCAATTTCACCACTAAGATCACCGACCCAACCTCCAGCACGATGGCCGTGCCGTACGGGTTGTCCTTTACCCCCGCCTGCCCGCCCGCCCCGACTTCGCCATGCGCGCCCAACGGCTTGCTGGTTTCCGATCAGGCCGACAATCGCGTGTTGTATATCCCGATGACGAATGGCAATTTCACCGCGGGCACAGACAACGGAAAGGCTGCTACTACCGTCTTTGGCCAGCTCGATTTCAAGTCAGTCACGACGGGCAACACCCAGGCCACCATGAACGGGCCCCACCATGTGGCCTGCGATACCAACGGTTTCGTCTACGTGGCCGACTCCGGCAATAACCGCATCCTGATCTTCAACGATCCTCATTCCGCCGGTACGCCATCCTTCGGTGCATCCGCACCGATCGCCATTAACGGCCTCAGCGGTCCGCAGGGAGTCTACGTCAGCCCCATCACCGGCGAGATCTGGGTCGCCAACACCGGCGCTGGCACGGCGGTCCGGTACGCCAACTACAACTCGGTGTTGTTGGGCAATGGGTCGATCTCAACCATCCAGGAAGCTTCCGGGACGTTCAGCTTTCGTCCCTTGGCGCTGGCTCAGGATCAGTATGGCGACCTCTTCGTAGCGGACGATGCCAGCCGCGTGGCTGTCTACTTTCCTGGCCTGAGCGTTTGCAACGGCGCGAGTTTGTTCCCCACATTCGCCGCCAGAGCCCCCAATCTCTGCGCGCCCTACGATAACTCCAATGGCGCGATCCTCAATGCGCATCCGTTGGCGCCGGGAGTTTTTGCCAGCATCTTTCCGTGCGCCAATTGCAGCCCCAGCCAATTCGGCACCGCGATCAACCAGTTCACCGGCAATTACCCGGTGCCGCCCGTTCTAGGGGACGTTCAAGTGCTGTTTGACGGCGTCCCCGCACCGCTGTATCTCGTGACCGGGCCGGTTACGCCAAACAGTTCCTCGGGCCAGATCAATTTCATCGTTCCCAATGGCGCGCGAACCGCCGGCAATGCCTCCCTCGAGGTTTCGCGGGTATCCACCGGCCAGGTCCTCGGCACTGCCTTGGTTCCCATGGCGACGGTCGCTCCCGCCATCCTGATGTGCGCGAGTCAAACCGCGGCAGTGAACCGCATCGCCTGTGTCGAGAACCTGGATTACTCGGTAAACGGCCCCAACAACCCGGTCACGCGCGGTTCCTACATCTCCATCTACGCCACCGGCGAGGGATACGTCGCCAACGCCCCGCCCGACGGCGTGCCGGCGACATCCCTCGTCTACGTTCCCAATCCAACCGTGCTCATCAACGGCGTCGACGTGAATGACACCAGCCGCAACGGAGGCGAGACCCAGCAGCACATTCAGTATTCGGGGTTGGATGGACTTCCCGGCGTCTGGCAGATCAATGTCCAGATCCCGATGAACGTCGCGCCGAGCAGTCAGACTGGTGGTGTCACGTTGCTCAACATCGTGGTCAACGGCGTTGCCAACATCGACCTCGGCCTGGGCTGGAAGACCGTCATCTTCGTCAAGTAGTCCCAGTAGGCACAAGCTTGAGCTTGTGCCGCGAGTCTCGGTGGGGCAGGCGGTGCCGCCTGCCGGGGCACAGACTCGAGCGTTCGTGTTCCTATACCCCTGGATGCTCCCGCGCCGCTTCTCCCGCGCGCGCCCGCTTCAACGCGTACATCTTCTGGTCGGCTTCATCCAGCGCTTCCCGCAGCACTCGATCCGTCGCCTCCGCCGTTCCCCAACTGAAGCTGATCGGAAGCACGCCGTATCCGCGCACCCGGAAATCCCGCAGCCGCGCCTCGACATCCGCCATGCGTTTCTGCGCCACTTCCGGCAGTTGATTGTGAAACAGGATCACGAACTCATCGCCGCCCCAGCGGAAGGCCTCGTCCTCGTGGCGAATAGAAGATTGCAACAGGTTGCCGATGTTGCGCAGGATCTCGTCTCCCACCAGGTGGCCGTAGCGGTCGTTCACTTCTTTGAAATTGTCCATGTCGCAGACCACCACCACGCCCCGGAACCGGCCCGTCTGCTCCACCCGGCGTGCCAGCGCCGCCTGGTTCAATAACCCGGTTAAATAGTCCAGATCCGGGCCCTGCCGGTTCTCCCTCCGCAGGTGATCCACTTCCGCAGCCAGATCCCGTACCCGGTCGATCTGGCTCTCGCTCCACATCGCCATGGCGGCGAATGCCAGCACGCAGTGCAGCGTGAAGTCGTAGGGGGTTTCATTCTGCAAGTGCCGCGCCCATACCGGTGGGCTGCCCGTGCGATAGAGGGACAGGAAGACTACACCGTGCACCACGAATGCCGCCGCCAGCACCAGCAGGGAAAAGCGGAAAGCCCGGGCGCCCCACCCCACGTTCCGGCGCAGGGCCACGAAGTTGTAGATATACACCACCGCCAGCACCAGTGCATGCGACGCCTCGTAACCCTCCAGCCGCGAGTACCAGCCGAAAGCATAGACCAGCGCCACAAAAATCGGCAGGATCGAAATCAGCCGCAGTACCGTGCGCCAGTCTTTGATGCCGGATGCAAAGCCCGCGCGCGCCGCCGCAATCAGCACGATGGCGAACGCAAACTCGAAAACCGCGTACGGCGCCAGCCACCCGCCGTTCGCCGTGCGGATCAGCTCGTACCCGAAAAACGCCGCAATCAGCCGCAGCAGCCAGGCCGCCGCCCACAATCCGAAATACACCACCCGGGATTGCCGGTACAGGAACAGGAAAACCGCCCCGAACAGCAGCGCCCCGATTTCCTGGAGATAGAATGATGCCGCATCCGGAACCGCGCTGGAGGGGTCCATCCGCTCAGTCTCCGTTGATGGCGTGCCGCCGAATCGCGCGCGCCTTACCGGTGGCCTCGTCTACGTCCACGATCACGGCATGCAGCTCCGAGCACTTCCGCGCCGCTTCCATCCGCACCGGCAAACCCGTCAGGAACCGCTGGATGATGATCTCGCTCTCCACTCCGATCACGGAATCGTACGGCCCCGTCATGCCGCAATCGGTCTGGTACGCCGTCCCATCCGGCAGGATGCGCGTATCCGCTGTCGGCACATGCGTATGCGTCCCCACCACCGCCGACACGCGCCCGTCCAGGTACCGGCCCATGGCGATCTTCTCACTGGTCACCTCCGCGTGAAAATCCACGAACCGGACTTTCACCGCGGGATCCAGCTCCTCCAGAATCTGGTCGGCCTTGCGAAACGGGCAATCGGTTGCGGGCATGTACGTGCGCCCCTGCAGATTCATTACCGCGCAATCCACGCCATTGCGCGCGTGGTACACGATGACGCCGCAACCCGGCACGCCGGCATAATTGGCCGGCCGCAGCAGCCGCGGCTGCCGCGCCAGGTACTCGTAAATCTCCCGCTTGTCCCAGACGTGATTTCCTGAGGTGAGTACGTCCAGCCCCATGCTCAGAAGCTCTTCCGCAATCGCCGGCGTGACTCCGAATCCCCCCGCCGCATTTTCCGCGTTGGCAATTGCCAGGTCGATTCGATTGGTCTCCACGATGTCGGTCAGATGGTCGGCGACGATCCGCCGCCCCGGAGACGCAAAAATATCCCCGACAAAAAGAATGTTCATTCCCTAGGATTCAAACTTAGCACGTTGCATCTGACGCAGCCTTCATCTGTTACTGTCAAACTGATGCCTTCCAAGCACCGCCATTATGTCCACGTGCGCCGCGTCGACCAGTGCGCAACCCTCGACGAACTCTTCCTTCACTGCCTGCCTGCGTTCGGCGGCGCCTACCTCCGCCGCATCTACCAGATCCTGGACCGCGCCATCGGCCTCGGTTGCCCGCTGACTCTGGCCGTCTCCGGCCCCGTCACCGTCTCGGGGCAGCACCACACCTGGCTCATCCCGCTGCTTGAGACCGGCTGGGTGGCCTACCTCAGCACTACCGACGCCGTCTGCTACCACGATGGCCACCGCAGCCTCGACGCTTACAAGTCCGGCCCCATCCACGAAGTCCCCATTTCGAGCGATGACGCCGCGCTGCGCGAGGAAGGCACCATCCGCGTCACCGACATGGCTTTTGATGAAGGCGTGCTGCTCGATCAGGACCGCTTCCTCACCGCCGTGCTGGCCCTCCCCGAGTTCCAGCGCAAAATGACCGGCACCGAGTTGCGTTTCCTGTTGGGCAAATCCTACGCCGCTCAGGAACAGCAGAACGGCGTGACGCCCGGCCTGCTCTCCACCTGCTACCGCGCCGCCATCCCCATCCTCGTGGGCGCGCCCGCCGATGGCAGCGTCTTCCTGAATTCCATGAAGCTCTGGGCCATGCGCCAAGCGGGTCTGGTCCCTGATTATGCCTTCGACCTCGACCTCCACGCCGAAGTCTTCGAAGCTTGTGCCTATCACCGTTGGGGCCTCTTCGACCATCCGGCGCACGCGCTAGGCACGGTCATCTTGGGCGGCGGCGTCCCCAAGAATTACAACCTGCAGCCCGAGCCGGCTCTGGGCCAGGTGCTGGGCCTGCCCAATGTGCGCGGCTACAACTTCGACGTGCAGATCGTGACCGCGCCGGTCACTGACGGTTCGCTCTCCTCCTGTCCGCCCGCCGAAGCCGTCACCTGGGGCAAGGTCGACAAAGACACCTACCTGCAGACCACCGAAAGCATGCAGTCGGATTACTCCATCGTGATGCCGTTTCTCGTCAAAGCCCTGCTCGACAATCGCGCGCGCTACGAGCAGATGGCGCGCGAGGAAGGCGAGGAGGCTATTTTCGCCCGCGAGCCCAAGGCGCGCGGCTATTTGCGCCCCCGCGCCGGCTACCGCCTCTTCGCCCAGCGCGAGGACCTCTGCCGCCGCCTCACCACCGACGTCCGCGCCAACAAAGACTGGCTTGTGAGCAGCCTCAACTACCCGCTGGCGTAGGGCGGGCTGGCAGCCCGCGGCCGATTGGAAATCGGCCCGCGCGGTTGCGCCTTTTCCTGCGGTGGGTCGTCGTTGTCGCCGGACGAGGCCTCAGTCCAGGTCCATCGCGGCCTTCAACCCCAGTTCCACTTGTTCCAACACCTCGCCGCCAAGCGAGGGCTCACGCTGGCGATCTGGGCCGTCGACCGTTCGGGGCGGGAGCGCGTCGTAGCTCGCTTGCCCGCGTACACCAGCCTGGAGGACATCGCCCGGGATGGGCGGGCCTTGCTCTCCCTGCACGTGCTCTCGGAAGCCATGATTTACGTTCCCCCGGGAAAGCCTCCACAGGATCTGTACTGGCACGACGAATCGCAGGTGCAAGACCTGTCGGACGACGGACGGTCCCTCCTGTTCTCCGAGAGCGGCGACGCCACGCGGCAGGACTACGATGCCTACATTCGGGAGGGCTCGACCCCGGCAGTCCCCCTGGGAGTCGGACTTCCCCTCTCGCTCTCACGTGACGGCGGATCGGTCATCGCCAACCCGGCCGGGTCGCCCGCGCAACTCATGCTGCTGCCAACGGGCAAAGGCGAACCCAGGCGCCTGACCGACGATAACATCAGCCACCTCGGTGCCGCCTGGCTTCCCGACGGCACGGGCTTCGTCTTCGCGGGCACCGCCCCGGGGCAGAATCTGCGGTACTACCTGCAGTTGCTCCGCGGCGGCGGGCCACAGCCCATCACCGGCCCGGACATCCACTACGAGCGGCGCAGTCCGATCGTGGTGTCGCTGGACGGCAGGTCTGTCGCAGCCGTCGGAAACGACCGGCGCGTCCTTATTTACTCGACAGCCGGCGGACAGCCTCGTGCGCTTCCCACGCTCGATGGCCTTACGCCGCTGCAATGGTGCGCGGACCAACAGCACCTGATCCTCTATCGCTACGATGAAACGCCGTGGCAACTCTGGAAGGCGGACGTGGAAACCGGAAAGCACATTCGTTGGAAAGGGCTGAATCCGCCGAACCTGGTCGGTCTGCTCGACCTCACTCCCATCCGTGTCAGTCGCGACTGCCGATCCTTCGCGTATTCTCCTCGGAACGTCTCCTCGCAAGTCTATCTCACCACCGGTCTCCGGTAGGGCGGGCTGCCAGCCCGCGGCCGATTGGAAATCGGCCTCCCGGGTCGGCTCGACGCCCACAGTCGCTCGTCGTTCAGGGCAACAGCACTACGCGGGAATCGTTTCTCGCTGCCAGCTTGGACAGGCTGGCATCCAACGTAACCAGTGTCGCCCCACAAGCCTGACTGAACGCAAGCAGATAGCAATCGCCCAATGACTTCGGAGCCGCCTGGCGGTCGAATCCGGCCGTCGCCCGACGAAACAGGTTGTTGACTTCCGCCATCTCCTGCTGGAACCTGACCCGCGGATCGCTCTGCCACCTCTCGTAAACTCTCCAGGCCTTGCCCACAGTCAGACAATCGCCGCCCATGACTGCCTTGGTAGTGAGCAATCTCAGGAGCCCGATCTGACTGAAACGGCAGAACAGAACCTCGTCATCGCCGGCCGATCGAAACCAATTCCAGGAAGCCGCCGAATGGGGATGGCCACCCCAACTCAGGGCGAGCCAGACATTGACGTCAGGAAAATACGAGGTCGTACGGATTCTCCCTGTCCGGACATAAGGTGCCTGGTTTACCGGTTCCAGGCACCGGAGGTCCTTGCAGCCGCGTGCGCCGCCGCTTGTTTCCCGACTGCCGTTCGATCGAGCGGATTACGAGCGCCCGGATGGAGGTCCGCTCGCTGGCTGCCCTGCGCCGGAGCATCTCGTAAAGATCGTCAGGGATGTCGATCGTCGTGCGTACGCTCATGCCATAATTATGGCATTTTCTGGAAGGAACAATCGCCCTACTCCCCCGCCAGCGCGCTCCGCTTTCTCCCAAACGGAAAATAAATCGCAAATCCGATAATCAGCCACACGAAGAACCGGATCCACGTCAGCAGCGGCAGCCCCGCCATCAGGATCACGCAACAGCCAATCGAGATCAGGGGCAACAGCGGTACCAGGGGCACGCGGAACGAGCGCGGCCGCTCCGGCTGCTTCTTACGCAGCACGATGACCCCCGCCGACACCAGCGCAAAGGCAAAAAGGGTGCCGATATTCGACAACTCCGCGAACGTATCGATGTCCCAGATCCCCGCCGGAATCCCCACCACAAATCCGGCGATCCAGGTGCTGATGTGCGGCGTCTTGAAACGCGAGTGCACCGCTGAAAATAAGCCCGGCAGCAGCCGGTCGCGCGACATCGCGAACCAGATCCGCGCCTGCCCATATTGGTAAACCAGCAACGACGAGATCATCCCCATCAATGCTCCCGCCGTCACGATCATCCGCAGCCGGTTGTACCCCAGCGCCTTCAGCGCGTCCGCCACCGGGGAGTCCGTGCCCAGGGTCTGGTAGTTGGCGATGCCCGTAAGCACCAGCGCCACGCCGCAGTACAGAATCGTGCAGACGATCAGCGTGGCGATGATGCCGATCGGCAGGTCGCGCTGCGGGCGCCGGCACTCCTCCGCTGCCGTCGAAATGGAATCGAAGCCGATATAGGTGAAGAAGACGATCGACGCGCCGGTAAGGACGCCCGAGAATCCGTGCGGGGCGAACGGATGCCAGTTGCCCGGGTGAACTGCTTTGGCAGCTCCCAGGCAGAAGATCAGGATCGCCACAATCTTGATCCCCACCATCACGTCGTTCGCTTCGGCGCTCTCCCGCACCCCGCGCACCAGCACCACCGTCACCAGCAGCGTGATCAGCAGGGCCGGGATGTTGAACCAGCCGGCCGGGCCGCCCGCGGCGGGAAACGGCGGATATGCCAGTTGTGGCGGAAGGTGGGCTCCAAAAACGTTGTCGCACAAATCCTGTATATACGCCGAAAAGCCCACCGCCACCGACATGTTCGAGACCGCGTACTCCAGAATCAGGTCCCACCCGATGATCCAGGCCACGATCTCCCCGAGAATGGCGTACGCATACGTATACGCGCTGCCGGCAACGGGGATCATGGACGCCAGTTCCGCGTAGCACAACCCCGCAAACCCGCACGCAATCGCCACTAGGATAAACGAGACCGTAATCGCCGGCCCCGCTCCCGGCCTGCCCAACTGCGAACCCGCGTGCGCGCCATTCATCGCCAGGTCGATCACCGTGGCGTTGAGAAGCGACTTGATCGGGACCACTTTGCCGGCGGCCGCCGTGCCCGTCAGGGTGAAGATGCCGCTGCCGATGACCGCCCCGATCCCCAGGGCCGTCAGGCTCCACGGACCGAGCGACTTGCGAAGGCTATGGGTCGGCTCTTCGGAAGCCGCGATCAGTGCGTCGATACTCTTCGTCCGGAAAAGATTCACGCCGTATTCTCCGCTGTGGACACCCCGCTCAGACTCAGCGATTGTATCTCACCTCTCCATTGCCAGAAGCGATCCGCCGGGACGCTCATGCCTCCGCTCGCAACTCTGCGCCCGTCGCCGTGTTTATTCCGATGAGTGCCGGGGCATCGGCACCGGGGGAAATGCAATGCATCTCGCGGGTAGAAATGTGTTCTTGATGTGGTTGGGCGCTTGCGCCGCCGCCGCGCAGGACCCGGCATTCCAGCACGTGGTCGTTATCTTTCAGGAGAATCGCACCCCGGACAACCTGTTTCAAGGGCTCTGTTCCGCGCCGTTCGGCTCGGCCGATTCCTGCAGCACCAACCCGAATTTATCGCAGTACAACATTCAAACCAGGAACTGGCTCGATAAGAATTCCTCCACGGGCGTGACTCAACCCGGGACCGTGGCGCTGGCCAACAAATATGACCTCAGCCATGCTCATTCCGCGTTCGTTGCCCAGTGCGACCAGGACACCGTAACCGGCGCGTGCAGGATGGATGGTGCCGCCGGCGTCAAATGCTCGGGCACATGTCCCGCAAAGCCGCAGTTCCGGTACATCGACAATTCCACCGGGACGGTTACGCCATACCTCCAGTTGGCGACGCAATACGGTTGGGCGAATTATATGTTCCAGACCAACCAGGGGCCCAGTTTCCCGGCGCACCAGTTCATTTTCGGTGGAACCTCCGCGCCCAGCGCGACCGATGACGCAAACGGAATCTACGCTTCGGAGAACATGTCTGGCACCAGCAAGACCGCGGGTTGCACCGCCCCCGCCGGGACCACCGTCCAACTAATCGATCCCACGGGCGAAAACAAGAAGGTCTATCCCTGCTTCGAACACAACACCATGCCGGACCTACTCAACGGACCCATCACCTGGAGATACTACACGCCCAGCGCGGGGTCCATCTGGACGGCCCCGAACGCTATTCAGCATATCTGCCAGTCCACCGGCGCCGGTGGCCAGTGCGTTGGATCGGACTGGACGAACAACGTCGATCTGAAGCCCGCCGACGTTCTGACCGACATCGCCAACTGCAACCTGCGTTCCATCAGTTGGGTGATTCCCACCGGGGCGAACTCGGATCACGCGAATTCCAATGATGGCGGCGGACCCTCCTGGGTCTCGGCGATCGTCAACGCCATCGGCAATAGCAGCGCTTGCGACAACAACTCCGGATACTGGCAGAACACCGCGATCGTGATCACCTGGGACGATTGGGGCGGCTGGTACGATCACGAGCGGCCCACCTTTCTCGCCCAGCCGGAGGGCGACTACCAGCTTGGTTTCCGCGTCCCGCTCTTGTTCGTCTCAGCCTACACTCCCGCCGGCTACATCAACAATGCGCGCCACGATTTTGGCAGCATCCTCCGATTCATCGAACACAATTTCGGCATTCCGGAAGGCGCGCTGAATTTTGCCGACGCCCGCGCTAAGAACGACCTGCGGGGCTTCTACGATCTCAGCCAGACGCCCCGTCCATTCCAAACCATCACCGCCCCGAAGAGCGCCGCGTTCTTCATCCACGACAAGCGCAAGGCGACCGACCCCGACGACGACGGCAAAGACCAATAACGCGGCCGTTCACTCGTACCTCAAGGCCACAATCGGCGAAATCTTCGTCGCCCGCCGCGCCGGGACAAAGCTGGCCAGCACTACCACCAGCAGCAATCCCGCTGCCGCCGCCAGGAACGACAGTGCATCGGTCGAGCCCACGCCGAACAGCATCGTCGCCAGGAACCGCGTCAGGCCCGCCGCTCCCGCCAGTCCCAGTCCGATGCCGATCGCGGCCAGCGAAGCTCCTTGCCGGATCACCATTCCAACCACGTCCGCGCGCCCCGCACCCAAGGCCACCCGCACGCCGATTTCATGCGTGCGCTGCGCCACCGAGTAAGCGATCAACCCGTAGATCCCCACCGCCGCCAGCAGCAGCGCGATCCCCGCGAACAGCCCCAGCAGCATGGCATCGAAGCGTGGCTGCGACACCGACCTCGAAAGCGCCTGCTCCATCGTGCCGATCTGCGCCAGCGTCAAGCCAGGATCGATGGATTGAATCCGGTTTCGCAGTTCCGGCGCCACGCGTGCCGCATCGCCCGCCGTGCGCGCCACCAGAAACATCCGCGGTCCGTAGCCCTGCGCGAAGGGCATGTAGTAGGCTGCATCCGTGTCGGCGGTAAGCCCCAGGTATTTCACATTGCCGACCACGCCGACGATCTCCATCCAGTTGTTGCCGAGCCCCGGCGCGCTCTGCTTGATGCGCTTGCCGATCGGATTATCCCGTGGAAAGAACCGCCGCGCGAAACCCTCGCTGACGATGGCCACCGCCGTTGAACCCTGGTCGTCGTGCTCCGTGAAGTAGCGGCCCCGGATCAGCGGAATCCCCAGCGCCCGGAAGTAGTCCGGTCCCACCGTCGCGTCCGTAATGATCGGATTCAACTGTCCCGGCGCCAGCGGCTGGCCCTCGATCGCGAAAGTGTCCGCGTCGCCCTGCCGGTCGGGCGGCAGCGAGTCGCTGACCGCGGCCGTTTCCACGCCGGGCACGCTGCGCGCCCGTCGCAGCACCTCGTCGTACAACGCCAGGCCGGCGCGCGCGTCGCTATATTTCCGGTCGCCCGGCGACATCTGTATCGTCACCAACCGCGACGGCGCCGCCGAAAATCCGCCGGTCACTCGCTGCAGATTGGCGAAGCTGCGCAGCAGCAAGCCCGCGCCCACCAGGAGCATCAGCGACAGCGCAATCTCCGACACCACCAGCGCCGCCCTTGTCCGCCCGCGCGCCCGGCTCGATACCGCGGCCCGGCCGCCTTCCTTGATCGTGGTGTTCAGGTCCGCTCGCGCGCTCTGGAGCGCCGGCGCCAGGCCAAAGAGTATCCCGGTAACCAGCGACACAGCCAGCATGAAGGCAAACGCCGCGCCGTCCAGGCGCACCGCATCCAGAAACGGCAGGTTGCCGGGATTCCACGCGCGCAGCAATTGCAGCCCGCCCCATGCCACCGCCAGGCCTGCCGCGCCGCCCACCGCCGCCAGCAGCACGCTCTCAGTCAGCAACTGCCGCAGCAGCCGTCCCTGTCCCGCCCCCAGGCTCAGCCGCAGCGCCATCTCGCGCTCGCGAACCGTGGCGCGCGCCAGCATCAGGTTCGCGACATTCACCACCGCGATCAGCAGCACCAGCCCCACTGCGCCGGCCAGCACCAGGATCGCCGGCCTCAACGTGGTTCCAATCAGCGCGTCGCGCAGACCGAGCACGGGAAGCGTGAGGCGTTTGTAATCGGGATTCTGTTGCATCATGCGCAGCCCGATTGAGTTGGTCTCCGCCTGCGCCTGCTCGAGCGTGATGCCCGGCTTCAGCCGCGCCACGCCCCGGTAAAACCACGGCCCGTACCGCGTGGGAGGGTTCAACACCAGGTTGGTCCAGACTTCCGTCTCGCGGCGCGGAAACTGAAATGCGCCGGGCATCACCCCGATCACCGTCGCCGGCGTGCCGCTCACCAGGATGGTCTGGCCCAGCACCGCCGGGCTGGCCGCAAACCGCTTTCGCCAGATGGACTCGCTGAGCACAGCCAGCGACCCTGCCGCTGGCTGGTCGTCCCCCACCGCGAACGTCCGGCCGATCAGAGGTCGCACACCCAGCGTGGGGAAGAAGCCCGCCGTGACCGACGCGCCCTGCACCTGCTCCGGCACGCCTCCCGCGCCGCCGATGTCCATCCGCAGGCTGCGGAACAGCGAGGGATCTTCAAAGGCCCGATTATTCGCCTGCCACATCAGGTAGTCGCGAATGCACAGCGTTCCGAACGCGAAGTCTCGCGGAAAGTACCGCAGGTAGACCACCGCTACGCGGTCGGCCGCCGCATAAGGCAGCGGCCGCAGCAGAATGCCGTAAGCCACGCTGAACATCGCCGTATTGGCGCCGATGCCCAAGGCCAGCGCGAGAATGGCTACCACCGTGAACGCGGGATTCTTGCGCAGCGCACGAATTCCGTAGCGCAGGTCTTGCAGCAGCTGTTCCACCATTTGGCCGGCCCTCACTTGCCGGACTTCTTCTTTCACTTGTTCCATGCCGCCCAGCTCGATGCGCGCCGCTCGCCGCGCTTCCTCGGCGCTCAATCCGCCGGCGAGCTTCTCCTCAATCAATCTGTCCAGGTAAAAACGCAACTCGTCGTCGAGCCTCCGCTCGACGCGCGCCCGCTCGAAGAGATTGCGCCGCAGGCTGCCAAGATGCCTCAGCAGGGCCATCGCGTACTCCGCTCAGCTCGCCTCGAGCGCGTTCGCAATCGCCAGCGCGATGATCTCCCACTGCCGCCTTTCGGTCTGCAACTGCCGCCGGCCCGCCGCGGTGAGACGGTAGAACTTGGCGCGCCGGTTGTTTTCCGAGCCGCCCCAAGAGGAAGCCAGCCACCCCGCCTCCTCCATGCGGTGCAGCGCCGGAAACAACGAGCCCGGCTTCACTTGGAACGTGCCGTGGGTGATCTGTTCGATGCGGTGCGAAATCGCCAGGCCGTGCAGTTCGGTAAGGGCCAGCGCCTTCAGGATCAGAAGATCCAGGGTTCCTTGCAAGAGATTCGTTGGGGGCATGCTCATATAGACATGCTATATGACTGCCCTACAGAATGTCAATATGAAATCGGCGTGGCTCGCCTACCCCTCCGCCACGATCGGAAACATCTCCCGCGCCCGCGCCTTCGTTCCCTCCAGTTCCAGAAACCGCGGGTCCAGCAGCCTGCCAGTTTCGAGGTTCCCCATCGCCGCGAGCAGGTTCTCCTTCAGGTGCGGATGTTCCCGCTCCAGTTGCGCGAACAGGTCGCGCAGCTCCCGTCGTACGGTTCCCGTCCGTTGCGAGCATCCGCACGGCACCACCGGAACCCCGCGCGCTTCGGCGTAGGCATGCGTGATATTTTCCGTGACGAACACCAGCGGCCGGATCAGCCGGTACTCGTGGTTCCGCGAGTTGGTCACCGCCGGCAGCGCGCTCAGCTTGCCCGTGAACATGGCATTGCGGAGCAGCGCTTCGCAAAAATCGTCCGCCGTGTGCCCGAACGCAATCACGTTGGCGCCCAGCCCGTGCGCGATCTCGTACACCGCTCGCCGCCGGTAGCGGCTGCACAAATCGCATCCGTGTTCCGGCTGATCCTGCAGGAGCTGTAAAGACGGCTTGTCGCGGAAATAAGTCCACGCCACGCCGCTGGCCTTCAGATACTCGCCCAACGGTTCGATGGGCCGCAGAAATTTCCCCTGCTCCACTGTAAACGCGCACACCGAGAAATCGATCGGCGCCCGTTTCTGCAACAGCAGGAGTGCCTCCAGCAGCGTCGAGGAATCCTTACCCCCCGAAAGCGCCACCGCCACCCGGTCGCCGTCGCGGATCATTTTGAAGCGGTCGACCGCCTCTCCCACCTTGCGTAGCAGCGTCTTTTCCAGTTCCACTGCTTCGATTATAGTGGGATAACGCTCCTGTGTTGTCCCGGCGAGCGAAGCTCGCTTGCTTCATTTCCGCATTTTCAAAAGTCTGGAGCTGTTCTTTTCGACCGTACCCCACTAACGCTACCATCGACTCATAATCTCCATGTCCGCCCCCGCCCGCACCCTTGCCTTCGACGTCCTCCTTCGCGTCGAATCCGGTGCCTGGGCATCCGACCTTCTACTCGCCCACTCCACCGGCCTGGATTCCCGCGATGCCGGACTCGCCTCCGAAATCGTGTTCGGCGTGCTCCGCTATCGCGCGCAGCTCGACTACCTCATCGATCACTACTCCGCCGGCCGCCGCAAGCTCGATCCCGAAGTCCGCACCGCCCTGCGCATGGCTCTGTACCAGCTCCGTTATCTCGAGCGCGTCCCGCCCCACGCCGCCGTCGCCGATGCCGTCGATCTCGTCAAGCGCGCCCGCAAGCGCTCCGCCGCCGGCTTTGTCAATGCCGTGCTGCGCAAGGTCAATCGCGATCCCGTGCCGTGGCCCAACCGCGAAATCGAGCTCTCCTGCCCCGAGTGGTTGCTCGCCCGCTGGGAGCGCCATTACGGCGCCGAAGCTGCCGCCGCCATCGCCGGCGCCGCGCTCCGCGAACCGGAAAAGCACGCCCGCGGCACTCGCCGGCAGGATATCGGCTCGCAATCCATCGTGCCGCTTCTCGATCTCGCTCCGGGACAATCGTTCCTCGATCTCTGTGCCGCCCCCGGCAACAAGACCGCGCAAGCGCTCGAAACCGGCGTGGGCGCCATCGCCTGCGATCTCCACTATCACCGCCTTTGCCAGATGAAAAGCCTCACGCCCAACCTGGTGCTCCTCGATGCCACCCGGCCGCTGCCCTTCGCCAAACCGTTCGACCGCATCCTCCTCGATGCCCCCTGCTCCGGCACCGGCACGCTGGCTCGCAATCCCGAAATCAAGTGGCGCCTCACCGCCGCCGATCTCGATGACCTCACACGCCGCCAGGCTGCTCTTCTGGCGCGTGCCCACGAAGCGCTCGCTCCCGGCGGCCTGCTGGTTTATTCCACCTGCTCCATCGAGCCCGAAGAAAACGAGGCCATCGTGTCGTCTTTGCCGCCGCACGTCCTCGCCAGCACCACTCTGCGCCTTCCTGGCCGCGACGCCGGGGACGGCTTCTACGCCGCTGTGATAGAATCAGACAAGCCCGTAAATGGTTGAAATCGTTCCCTCAATCCTGTCAGCGGACTTTGCCCGCCTGGCTGAAGAAATTGCCTCTGTGGAACGCGGTGGGGCTTCCATGCTGCACCTCGACGTCATGGACGGCCACTTTGTCCCCAACATGACCATTGGGCAGCCTGTGGTGGAATCGATTCGCAAAATCACCCGCCTGCACCTCGACGTGCACCTCATGATCGAGCATCCCGATCACTATGTGGCTTCCTTCGTCCAGGCCGGCGCGAATTCGGTTTCCGTCCACTATGAAGCCTGCCGCAATCTGGATGGCACTCTGGGCACGATCCGCGAAGCCGGCGCCATGGCCGGTGTGGTGCTGAATCCCGCCACCCCCGTCGCCGTGCTCGAAGATGTCCTGGAAGTGGCGGACTACGTGCTCCTGATGAGCGTGAATCCCGGTTTTGGCGGCCAAAAGCTGATTCCGTACGTGCTGGAAAAGGTCCGCAAGCTGGTTTCGCTCCGCCGTGAGAAGAAGTTGGCGTTGCCCATCGAAATCGACGGCGGGGTTCACCAGGAAAACCTGGCCGATGTGGTACGCGCCGGGTGTGATTGGATTGTCACAGGGTCGGCTATCTTTCACAGCGCCGACCCCGAAACCACCGTGCGCCAAATGCGCGAGGCCGCTGCACACGCGACCGCGGTGCAGTGTTAAATTGTTGGGGCCGGGCATGGCCGGCCCAAGGTGAGTACATCGTTTATGCCTGATTCCGTCCGCTACACAGCCGTCCCCGCAGTCATCGTAGTTCTGCTGCTGGCGCCTGCCTGCGCCCGTCACAAGTACGACAACCCCATCACCAAGGACACCCAGCAGCCCGACAAGGTGCTCTTCGATGCCGCCATCGACGACATCGAAAAGGGCCGCTATGAGCGCGCCCGCCTGCAGCTCCAGACCATGATGAATACCTACGACACGAGCGAGTATCTGGCCAAGGCCAAACTCGCGGTCGCCGATAGCTGGCTGCGCGAAGGCGGCGCCCATGGCATGGCGCAGGCCGAGGCCGAGTACAAGGACTTCATCCTCTTCTACCCCAACATGGAAGAGGCCGCCGAAGCCCAGTCCAAGATCTGCAAGATGCAGTTCGATCAGATGGACAAAGCCGACCGCGATTTCATTCACGTCCGCGAAGCCGAAGTGGAATGCAAGGACGTGCTCGAGAAGTTCCCCAACAGCAAATTCGCCCCCGACGCCGCCCAGATGCTGCGGGAAGTGCAGGAAGTCGCGGCCGAGCGCGAATACAAGGTCGGTTCGTGGTACCACAACAAGGGCGGCAACGGCTACTACGCCTCTTCCAACCGACTGAAGGCCATGGTGGACCAATACCCCCTCTACAGCAAGGCCGATGAAGCGCTGTGGATGGCCGCCGACGACTATCTGCAGATGGGCGACCGCTGGGAGAACCAGCAGGCCGAAATGTACACCCGCATTATCCGCGATTACCCGCTCAGCCCCCACGTGGAAGACGCCAAGGCGCAGCTCCGGGCCATGAACCGGCCCATACCGGAGCCCGATCCGGTCCAGATAGCGCGCCAGAAGTACGAGCTGCAGAATCGCGCCAAGCGCAGCCTCCTAAGCAAGGTGTGGGGACCCTTCAGTTCGCGGCCCGACCTCAGCACCGCTGCCAAGTCCGGCACTCCACAGATGGAAGCATTCCATCCCACCGTTCCGCCCAACGTGCCGCCAGCAGCGGCGGGTACCCAGACCACCAATGAAATCGGCATTACAGTGCCCAACCGGGACATCATCGACCAGGCTCCGGAAGCGCGCGCCAATGCGGCTGGAGGAACCGGGGGCGCGGCGGGTGCCGCGGGCGGCGAAGCCTCGGGTGCGGCAGGCGCGGCAACGGGTACAGCCCCTGGTTCTACACCGGCAGCCGGGGCCGCTGCGAGCGGCACCGCGAATGCAACCGCGCAGACGCCGACCGATCCGACTGCGCCAAACGCGGCTGCGCCGCCGACCAAGAAGAACTCCAAGAACCTGAAACAGCAGCTCCCGCCCAAGCCCAAGAGGCTGCCCAAGCCTTCCAAAAAGAAAAGCACCGCGCCGCCGCCAACCACAACCACCGCCGATCCCGCCGCCAAGTCCCCCGGCGGTGGCGGATCGCCCCAAGCGCCCAAGCAATGAACCGCATTCTGCTCGTGGACGATAGCCCGCACGCCCAGCGCATGGGCGAGCGCATCCTCAGCGAGGAGGGCTATGAGGTCGTCACGGTCAGCAATGCCGATTCAGCGCTCATCCGCTTGGACGACGTGGATCCCGACGTGGTCGTGGCCGATACCGTCATGCCCGGCCGCACCGGCTACGAAATCTGCCAGTACCTGAAAATGAGCCCGCGCCACAAGCACGTGCGCGTGATTCTGACCGCCGGAATCCTGGAAGTCTTCGACGAAGAACAGGCGCAGCGCGTCAGCGCCGATGCCACTCTGAAAAAGCCCTTCGAAGCCACCGCCCTGGTGGCGGCCGTGAAACCTCTGGCCGAAGCCGCTGCCAAGGACCGTGCGGAAATTGCACCTTCTGCGCCCGCCGCCGCGGCGCCCCCCCTGCCCAAAGCCGACGCGCCTTTCGTCGCCGTGGTGGACGCCGACCACGTGCGTGCCGCCGTCACCGTCGCGCTGGATGCCGCCATGGAAACCATGGTCGACGAAATGACGCGCCGCGTTCTGGCCGCGCTCCGTTCCAAGAAAGCCGAGCCCCGCGCCGCCGAGCCGGCCACCGCGCCGCTGCAAGCGGAACCGCCTCAACCGGCCGCGCCTCAAGCAGTAGCGTCTCCGGAGGTGGCCACGCGCATCGAGCCCGTTCGTCGCGTCACGCCCCTGCGCATCCGCTCCGGTTCGATCCTCGGTTTGGACATCAGCCGCCTCGAGCCGCCCGCTCCGCCCTCTGATTCTGAATAGCCATGCCCGACAACAGCTTTGATGTAGTTTCCAAAATCGAGCTCCCGGAGGTCCTCAACGCCGTGCAACAGGCGCTCAAGGAAGTCCATCAGCGTTACGATCTGAAGGACTCGCACTCCAACATCGAGCTCAACGAAAAAGAAAGCAAGATCTTTCTGGCCAGCAAGGACGAGTTCAAGCTCAAGGCCGTCATCGATATCCTGGAATCCAAGCTGGTGAAGCGCAAAGTGCCGCTCAAAGGGCTCACCTACGGCGAGGTCATCCCCGCCGCCGGTTCCACTGTGCGGCAGGAGATCGCCTTGCAACAGGGGATCGCCACCGAAAAGGCCCGCGAGATCGTCAAGAAGATCAAGGACAGCAAGCTCAAGGTGCAAGCCTCCATCCAGGGCGATTTCGTGCGCGTTTCCGGCCGAGACCGCGACACTCTCCAGCTCGCCATCAAGCTCCTCCGCGAAACCGATTTCGGCATCGACATGCAATTCACCAACTACCGCACCAACTAAGTGCGCACAAGCTTTGAAGCTTGCGGCTACCGACCGGCACAAGCTTCTAGCTTGTGCGTACCTGGTCCGATTGACAATCGGTCGGCAGGTTCACAACCGGTCGGCATGGTCCTACGGGCCATCAAAAATCATGAAAACCCGCGCGGTTCCGTGCTTGCATCCGGCTGCATCTAATTTAGTAGGCGTCCCGGTCGGAGATCGTTAAGGGAGCGGAGATGTTGAGGCCGCCAACAGAAAGACAATCTGGGCGTTTGCCCACCGGCTATGCCGGGTGATCTGGATGATTCTCCATCGGGGAGAGGAATACATCGAATTCGGACCCCAACGAGATCCCAAGATGGCGGAGAAGCGCACCGCTCGCATGGTTCGTAGGCTGCGCGCCTTGGGCTACCAGGTTACGCCCCCTTCCCTCTCCCCGAAGATTGCCGGCTAACGGGTTTCTGACGGTGCCCTACAGTCAGCGGCGCTGGTTGGCTTTCAAGATTTTCTTGCGGAGACGGATGGAAAGGGGAGTTACTTCGACATACTCATCGTCGCGGATGAATTCGATGGCCTGCTCGAGATTCAGGATGCGCGGCGGCACCAGGCGGATGGCTTCATCGGCTGTCGAGGCTCGCATGTTGGTCAGCTTCTTCTCCTTGACGATGTTGACGTCGAGATCGACGTCGCGGGCGTTTTCGCCGACGATCATGCCTTCGTAGACTTCCGTTCCGGGGGCAACGAAAATCTCGCCCCGCTCCTGCAGGTTGAAGATGGCGTAGCCGGTGGTTCGGCCGGGACGGTCGGCGACCAGCGAGCCGGTGGGGCGGCTTGGGATTTCGCCCTGCCAGTCGATATAGCCGTGGAACAGCGAATTCATGATCGCGGTTCCCCGCGTGTCGGTGAGGACTTCGCTGCGCAGACCGATCAGCCCTCGCGACGGAACGTGGAATTCCAGGCGGACGCGGCCGGAGCCATGGTTCACCATCCTGGACATCTTGCCTTTGCGCCCTCCGAGCTTTTCGATCACCACCCCAAGGAAGGTCTCGGGGCAATCGATGATCAGCAATTCGAGCGGCTCTTTCAGCTTGCCATCCACGGTCCTGGTGAGGATCTCGGGCTTGCCGACCGCCAACTCGTAGCCCTCGCGGCGCATCATTTCGATCAGGATGGCGAGCTGCAGTTCGCCGCGGCCCATCACCTTAAAGGTGTCGTGGCCGAGTTCCTCCACCTTGATGGAGACGTTGGTGAGGAGCTCCTTATCGAGGCGCTCGCGCAGATTGCGGGAGGTCACCCACTGACCCTCGCGGCCGGCGAACGGCGATGTGTTGATGGTGAACGCCATGGCGATGGTGGGCTCATCGATCTGGATGGGCGGCAGCGGTTCGGGGGTCTCGGCGCCGGTGACGGTTTCGCCGATGGTGATGCCCTCGACACCAGCGATAGCGAGTATGTCGCCGGGGCAGCCGATGGTTTCATCAACGCGCTTGAGGCCCTCGAACGAGTAGAGCTTGGTGATCCGGGTTGTCTCGATCGAGCCGTCGCGTTTGGCGATGGCCACGGTGTCGCCGTAACGCAAGGTCCCGTTGAAGACGCGGCCGATGCCGAGGCGGCCCAGGTAGTCGCTGTAATCCAGGTTGGCGATGAGGATTTGAAGCACACCCTCGGGGTCGCCCAAGGGCGCTGGAATGTGTTCGAGGATGGCGTCGAAGAGCGGGCGGAGGTCGGTGGAGGGATCGTCCAGGCTGCGCTTGGCCACGCCGGTTTTGGCGATGGTGTACAGCACCGGGAAATCGAGTTGGTCCTCGGTGGCGTCGAGATCGATGAAGAGATCGTAGATCTCGTTGAGGACCGCGGGAACGCGGGCGTCGGGACGGTCGATCTTATTGATGACCACGATCGGCGGAAGGTGCGCTTCCAGGGCCTTGGAAAGCACGTAGCGGGTTTGCGGCAGCGGTCCTTCGCTGGCATCGACCAGGAGCATGACGCCGTCGACGATCTTGAGGGCGCGCTCGACTTCGCCCCCGAAATCGCTGTGGCCGGGAGTATCGACGATGTTGATTTTGACGCCGTGGTAGCGAACGCCGGTGATCTTGGCGAGGATGGTGATGCCGCGCTCGCGTTCGAGGTCGTTGGAATCGAGGACGCGCTCGACGTGCTCCTCGTGCGCGCCGAAGATGCCGCTCTGGTTGAGCATGGCGTCGACGAGAGTGGTCTTGCCATGGTCGACGTGAGCGATGATGGCGATGTTGCGGATGGCGGGGTTGGCACTTTTCATGTTTTCTGGTGACGCCCACTTGGGCGAGGAATAATTCGAGGGTTATGACCAGAATAGCAAATTGGCTTGCATAGGCGCCCGAACACTACTTAGCCGCCGTGCCGTAGACCTCGAATTCGTAAATCCGTGCGGCGGGGTCGCCATCCTGCGTGGGAGTGATCACTTCCAACTGCACGTACCGCGCCAGGACGGGCTCGAACTTGTGCTCGCTGGTGTCTTGGGTGTTGTCGGTCACGTTGACTACGGTGGTGTATTTCTTGCCGTCGGTGCTGACGTGGATTTTGAACGCCCGGGTGTTCCAGTCGCTGTTTTCGCCGCCGGCGCCGGCGTGCTGGATTACCACGCGGTTGACGTTGAAATTGCCGCCTAAGTCGACTTGCAGCCACTTGGAGTCTTCCGCGGAGCACCATTTGTCGCCAGTGCCGCCGGAGACGCTGCCGTTGAAGGCTTTCTCCGGGCCTTCTTCGGGGTTGCAGGTGGTGCTGCCGATGGCCGGTTTGCCCAGCGCGAGGTTGGGGTCCGCGGGAGACAGTGGGGCGGCCGCACAAAAGCAGACAAAGGTCAGGAACAGAACTCGTCGGGAGGACATGGTATCAGCGACTTCCGGGGCGATTATAGCAGTCAGCGGCGGGTCAGGCGGCACCGCCTGCCCCACGCCACCACACCACAACCACACTCTGCAAAAAACAATTTGCACTTCGGATGTTTTCTGTTATTCTAGTATCGCTCTGGCACTCGATAAAACGCGTCGCGTATGGAAACAGCAGCAGAAGGCATTCTGACCCGCGATGAAATGGAGAGCAGGCGCCTGTTGGCCGCTCAGGACCTGCAAAGGGGGCTCTCGCAGTCCCAAGTTGCCCGCAAGTTCGGCGTCAGCCGCACCACCGCATCCCGATGGCACCGTGCGTTGAGCGGAAAAGGACTGGAAGCGCTGCGGAAGCGGCGCGCGCCAGGACGACCGAGCCGCCTCAACGCCGAGCAACTGGCCGGTGTCGCCGATATCTACCGTTCGGGCCCGCGCGCAGCGGGGTTCGATACGGATCGCTGGACGACGGCCAGGTTCGCTCAGGCGATTTTTGGGCGGTTCGCGGTACGGTACGATCCCGACCACGTAGGGCGCATCATGCACCGCCTGGGTCTGCGTGAGCGGACGCGGCAGCGCCGCCGGGCGGTGGATCTGACTTACGTGCAGTTCCAGGAAGTAACCAGCGGAGTGGCGTAGGGGCCAGGGCGAGCTTCGCTCGCCGCTCGACAAGCTCAAGCTTGTGGGTACTCCGGCTATCTCTCCCGGTATTCGCCGAAGACTGCGCGGAGCCGGTCGGAGATTTCGCCGACCGTGGCGTAGGCGTCGGCGGCTTCCAGGATCGGCGGCATGAGGTTGGCGCCGCCGCGCGCGGCTTGCTCCAGGGCGGCAAGCGCCGTTTCCACCGCGGACTGGCTGCGGGAAGCGCGAACGTGGCGGAGGGAATCGATTTGCGCCCGTTCCAACGCGGGGTCCAGCCGGAACGTGGGAACGCGGTGGTCCTCTTCCCGTTGAAAGCGGTTGACGCCCACCACGATCCGCTGGCCGGATTCGACTTCGCGTTGATAGGTGTAGGCGGCCGTTTGAACCTCGTTTTGGATGTATCCGGTCTCGATGGCGCGAAGGGTGCCACCCAGATTGTCGATGCGCTTCAGATACTCCATGACGCCCTGCTCGATGGAATCGGTGAGGGCCTCGATGTGCCGGCTTCCGCCCACCGGATCCACGGTATTGGTCACGCCGCTCTCGTAGGCGATGATTTGCTGCGTGCGTAGGGCGATGCGGGCGGATTCCTCCGTGGGCAGGGCCAGGGCCTCGTCGCGCGAATTGGTGTGCAGGGATTGCGCGCCGCCCAGCACGGCGGCCAGGGCCTGAAGCGCGGTGCGCACGATGTTCACGTCGGGCTGCTGCGCGGTAAGGGTGGAACCGGCGGTCTGGACGTGGAAGCGCAGCATCCAGGAGCGCTGGTCGCAGGCGTGGAAGCGGTCGCGCATGAGGTGGGCGTAGATGCGGCGGGCGGCGCGGAATTTGGCCACTTCCTCCAGAAAATCGTTGTGGGAATTGAAGAAGAACGAGAGGCGCGGCGCAAAGGAGTCCACGGGCAGACCGGCCTGCAGGGCGGCATCGATGTAGGCAATGGCGTTCGCGAAGGTGAAGGCGAGTTCCTGTGTTGCCGTGGAGCCCGCCTCGCGGATATGGTATCCGCTGATAGAGATTGTGTTCCAGTCCGGCATCTCGCGTCCGGCCCAGGCGAAGACGTCGGTGATGATGCGCATGGCCGGCCGCGGAGGATAGATGTAAGTCCCGCGCGCGATGTACTCCTTGAGGATGTCGTTCTGGATGGTGCCGGAGAGCTTGCTAGTATCGGCCCCCTGGCGCCGAGCCACCAGCGCGTACAGGGCCAGAAGAATCGCGGCGGTCGAGTTGATGGTCATGGACGTGGAAACGTCCTGGAGCGGGATTTCGCGAAACAGGGTCTCCATGTCGGCGAGAGAGGAAACCGCTACGCCGACGCGGCCGACTTCCCCGGCGGCCATGGGGTGGTCGGAATCATAGCCCATCTGGGTGGGCAGATCGAAGGCGACAGAAAGACCCGTGGTGCCCTGGGAAAGCAGGTAACGGTAGCGGCGATTGCTTTCTTCGGCGGTGCCAAAACCGGCGTACTGCCGCATGGTCCAGAGGCGGCTGCGATACATGTCGCGGTAGACACCGCGAGTGAAAGGGAATTCGCCAGGTTGGCCCAGCCCGTCGGTCATGACCGTGAGATCTTGCGAGCGCGCAGGAACGAAGAGATGCCGTACCAGGCCATGATCAGCGTGCAGAAGCCGGCCATCACCACGCGCAGGAATTGGCCGGTCGCCTCGGAAGGCGCGGCGTGCTGGTACTGCCGGATGTAGCTGACGGTCCGGAAGCCGAAAACCGTTCCGAAGGACAAGAAGAGGAAGCCGATCACTTCATTCCAGAGGGCGTGAAGCGGCTTGACGATGGCGGGAACAACGTGCCGAAGGAACGCGCCGCTATGGCGGATGGCTTGTTGCCACACCTCTTTATGGTAACGCACCAGCTACTGCAGCATCTCGCTTAGGACGCGGCCGATCGAGCCGCTGGGCTGGGCCACGGCGAGCATGGCGGCAAGCGTGGGGGCAATATCGTTAACGGCGATGCCCTCGCGATAGGTTCCGGGCTTAATTCCGCGGCCGTAGAAAATCACCGGGACGTGGGTATCGTACGTGTAGGGCGTGCCGTGTGAGGTACCGGTTGCCTCGAACAAGTAATACGGTTCCTGCAGGATGAACAGGTTGCCGGAGCGCGGGGCGTAGAAGCTCAAGGTGAAGGCGCGGCCAATCGAATCCCGCGGCACGTTGCCCATACGCAGATCTTGCGCGGTGTAGACGCGCGCGATGTGGTCTTCGGTGCGGGCGGCGGCAGCTGCCACGCGCTCCACTTCGACCGGATCGGCCTTGAGAGCGGCAGCTACCTTCAGATTCAGGTACAGCATGCTGGCGGAACTGGGGAGCAGCCACTCGCCAGCGCCAAAGCGCCTCGTGAGCGCATCCGTAATCTTTGCTTTCAACCGCATCTCGACCAGGCGGCCGCCGGGCATGTGACGCGCCTGGTTGACCTCCGGCACAGGAGCGACGCCATGGTCGGCAGTCAGGATAATCAGGGTATTGCCGGCGCCTACACGCTGGTCGATCGCGTCGAAAAGCTTGCCGAGCAGGCGGTCGGTGCGGATGGAGATGTCGCGAACGGCGGGGTCGTCCGGCCCGACGGCGTGGCCGACGTAGTCGTTCGAGGAGAAGCTGACGGCCAGGATGTCGACGCCCTCGTGCTGGCCGAGGTTCTCGTTGGCCGCGGCGCGCTCGGCGAACTCCTCGATCATCTCGTTGCCCCACGGCGTGGCTTCGAGACCGCCGCAGAAGCGGACGTCGGTGCCGGCCACCATAGTGCAGAAAGGCGGCGCGGAATCGTCCATTGCATCGAACGGAAGCCACTTCGCTCCGATATAGCGCTGGTTGATTTTTTCGTTATTCAGGCTTTTCACCCAGCCTGGCAGATCGGATTGGTACCAGGTGCTGGTGACCCAGTGGTTGCTGTCGGAATCGTACCAGTAAGCTGCGTCCGCCATGTGGCCGCCGGGAAGAATGGCGCTGCGGTCCTTGATGGAAACACTGATGACCTTGGAGGCCCCGTTGGTGATTTTCAGCTCGTCACCGACGGTGCTCACCAGCAGGCGGTGCGGCGACGAACCAGGACTGCCGGGAATTCCGCCGACCATTCTGGTATCCGGATCGGAGACGCTGGTGACGGTGGTGCCGCTCGGGCGGTCGTACCATTCGTTGGCGATGATGCCGCTGACAGAAGGGGGCGCGCCGCTCAGAAAGGTGGAGTGGCCGACGGCGGTCACGGTGGTGGCGTGGAGGTAGTGGGCGTCGGTGAAGACCGCGCCGTTTTCGAGGAGGCGCGCGATACCAGAATGGTAGTCGCTGCGGAAACGGAGCAGGTAGTCGTAGCGGAACTGGTCGATGACGATGGCCAGAACAAGGCGGGGCCGCCCGGCCGGGCGGGCTTGCGGGGCTGCCGCCAGAACTGCGGCAGCTGCAAGAAAACAAAGAGCAATTCGTACTCTGCGGGTCAAGGAGCTTCCTCGTGGCGGATTAATCAGCATGACACGAACGGGACGGGGATTTCCAGTGAGAAGTTCGTTACAGCCGGGCTTGTGGGCCTTTCAGCTTCCGGCGCGGACGCGGTATGCTGCCAGACTCGTAAACTGACGATAGTAACCACAGTTCCACTTGTGAACCGGGTCCACGTCCACTACAATCGGAACGGGTGGATGTGGCCTATGGGTGGGAACGCCGGTTGCATCCGGCGCATCCACTATGTAAGGGAGTACTCTGTGGAAGAGCCATTGAAGCACCTCATGCAGGAATTGGGAAACGCGATCAACGATTCCCTTTCCGAGTCCGACCGGATCGCGGAGGCGATCGGCGAGATCAAGAAGGCCGGGTACGACGTCTTTTTGGTACTGGAGGCGACCATCGGCTTCAATCGCCGCGATGAGAGCGGCGAGAATGAGGAGGAACTTGAGGTGACGGAGAAGGCGAAACGAACCTTTGAGGCCACCGGCAAGATCAAATTCACTTCGCAGGACCACCGCTTTTTGCGCGCTCTAAAAATCGCGGTAGACGACGAAAACCGGTAGAACAGTCCCTGCTCTGGTGCGGGGCGAGGAGGAATCCAGGAATTTTGGGATCGTTTCAGAGACCGCCGGTTCCTAGCCAAGTACTTCCCGGTAGACATCCCAGGTTTCGCGAACAGCTTTGTCCCAGGTGAATAGGCGGGCGCGCGCCACACCACGATGGGACAAGTCCCGCCTCAGATCTGCTTGCAGCGTCAAATCGCGGAGCGCTTGTCCGAGCGCTTCGGTGTTCTCGGGATCGACCAGAATGGCGGCGTCGCCCGCGACTTCAGGGAGCGCGGAACGATTGGACGTGATCACCGGAGTGCCGGCTGCCATGGCTTCCAGAACGGGCATGCCAAAGCCTTCATCCAGCGAGGGGAAGGCGAAGATCTGAGCACCGGCATAGAGGGCGGCGAGGCTGGCAAGCGGAATGTAGCCTAGTACCGAGATGCGGTTGTGCGCGGGGCACCGTTCGATACCTGCCAGAATCTCGTCCGAGCCGTATCCGCCAGAACCGGCCAGCACGAGCCGCCAGGAGTGGTCGACAGTTTCGAAGGCCTGAACGAGCCGGCCAATGTTTTTTCGCTTCTGGATGGCGCCGACATTCAGGATGATCTTGTCCCGCTCGACCGGCGGGTAGTCGAGGATGCGCGTGCCGTGGTGGACCACTCGAATCCTGGCAGGATCCACGCCGAGCAGCGCGACCACCTGGCTCTTAGTGAAAGCGGACACGGCAATGATGGCGCCGGCGCGGGAAGCCGCGTCACGGGCCTGTGCGGTGAAACGCGCGCGAAATTCGGGAGTGGAATACTCGGCTGTCATCACGAACAAGTCGTGAAACGTGACCACCGCGCGGCGCAGAGGGATGCGCGGCAATCGTTGGTTCAATCCGTGAAAGAGCTCGCAAGAACGGGGGCCAAACGGCTCAGCCAGCAGCCACCTGCGGGCGTTGCGCGGCAACGGCATCGAGCGAGAGCGGAAATAGCGGTGGGGGCGGTAACAGAAATCGAAGCGCGTTTCAGGATGCGCGGCAGCGGCGCCGAGCAGGATCTCTCGCGAGTAGACCCCGACTCCGGACAGCTCGTCGCCGATGCTGTAGGTGGCGTCCAGTGCGATGGTCAATCGAATCCGTATTGTTTCATCTTTCGGTACAGGGTGGTGCGGCCGATGCCCAGCATGCGAGCCGCTTTGGCGCGTTCTCCGCGGGCGGCGCTCAGGGCGTCGGCGATCGCCCGGCGGTTGCTGTCGGGCAAAGAGATGACTGGGGATTTGGGCGGCAACACGAACGGGCCCAGGCTATCGGCCGGCTGCGATGCGGCCATGACAGAGCAGGCGGCCGCGTGAGAGTAACCCAACCGGCTCGATGCGAGGTGATTCTGCAGCGCCGACGGCATGTCGGCCAATTGCACGGCACCCTCGGAGTGCATGGCAGTCATGCGGTCGATGCAGTGTTTGAGCTCGCGGACATTGCCCGGCCAGTCGTACGAGTGGAGCGTGTCGAGGATCTCCTGACTGGGTGAAAAGCCCGGGCCGTCGAGAAAGTGCTCCACCAACAGCGGAATGTCCTCCTTGCGGTTGCGCAGGGGTGGCAGGTGGATGGTGAAGACGTTGAGCCGGTAGTAGAGGTCCTGGCGGAAACGGCCGCCGGCCACTTCGGCCTTTAGATCGCGGTGGGTGGCAGCGATGATCCGCAGATCCACCCTGCGCCATTGCAGGGAGCCTACGGGACGATATTCCCGTTCCTGAAGGAGCCGGAGGAGTTTGACCTGCATCTCCAGCGGGAGGTCGCCGATCTCGTCGAAGAAAACCGTGCCTCCGTCGGCCAGGTCGATGAGCCCTTTCTTGGTCTCGACGGCGCCGCTGAAAGAGCCCTTGACGTGGCCGAAGAGTTCGCTCTCCATCAGATTTCCGACCAGCGCACCGCAATCGATGGGGACAAATCGACCGCGCGGATTGGTGTCATGGATAGCGCGCGCGACCACTTCCTTGCCGGTGCCAGTTTCGCCGAGAAGGAGCACGGGCAAGCGGTGACGGGCTGCCTTTTCGATGAGCCTGCGGACAAAGCCGATGATAGGCGACTGGCCCACCAGACTGTGGGCTGGCGCCGCGGCGGGACGATTCATGAACGATTCTTGCCTATTCAGAATCTAGTCGAACGACGAAGGCATTCCTCTCATGAGATTCGCGCCGGATACGGGTGGAAAGGGCATTGGCGGCGTCCTGAGTGGCTTCGGCGCCCACCATCACCCGCCAGACGCCGGGATCCTCGGCACGCTCGACCAGGCGGGCGGCGCCATAGCGAGCGGCCATTTGGGAGCGGACGCGTTCGGCGCTGTCGCGGTCGCGATACGCCCCCACCTGGACGGCGTAGACGGGCGCCAGCACGCCTTGCGGGACGCCAATGACCTCCAGGCGAACCCGCGCGGTGCCGGGGCCAATCATAGCGATGGCGCGGGCGGCGGCGTGAGAGAGATCAATGATACGGCCATCAATGAAGGGGCCGCGGTCGATGATACGGACATCCACGTTCTTGTCGGTATCGAGGTCGTAGACGCGAACCCAGGTATCGAATGGCAGTGTGCGGTGGGCCGCGACCATCGTCTCCATGTCGTAGATCTCGCCGTTGGCGGCGGCCCGCCCGTGATACGGGTGGCCGTACCAGCTCGCCACGCCGTTCTCTGTATAGCCCAGGCTGGGGACTCCGGCGGAAGGCGCGGAGGCCGCGGGTTTCGTGGAAGCCGACGGCGAGGCGGGAGTAGATGGCGTAGTCGAAGGCGTAGGCGGCGGTTGCGGGACCAGCTTGGCGTGTTTCTTGTGGGCGCAACCGGACAGCGCAGCGGCTGCGACGAGGAGCGCGAACGCATGTTTCATGCAGTTGGTTCGATTATGGCATGGGGCTGGGCTTGAGGGCAGGTACAATGGGACCGGCGGACGGTTGAGGATCGGTAAAGATCCAAGTCGGAAACGCCGATATGCCAAGTGTATGCAGGAGAGGCGCTCGGAAGCTCGCATGTTGTGTGCCGATATGGTGGAAGCGTCGTGGACGGACGGGAAAGGGACGACACGACGCGCGACGGCTCTGCTGGAAGACATCTCCACCTCCGGCGCTTGCCTGCAATTGGAGATGGCGGTGCCCATGGGGGTAACCATCCGATGGAAGAGCCCCAAGAAGCAGTTTTCCGGGCTGGTCAGGTATTGCGTCTACCGGGAAATCGGGTATTTCGTGGGAGTGGAATTCGATTCCCGGTCGAAGTGGTCGAAGAAGGCGTACACGCCTCAGCACTTGTTGGATCTGCGGCGGCTGGCGGACTCGACGAAGAAGTCGTAGGACGCCAACAGGCTTGGGGGGGTGGGGCCGGGTTTGTTGGGTTGCCAGGACCGCTATGGGGTTAAGAGAGACGGACCACAAAAAGCGATGGTCCGTCCCACGCGCTCAGCTTGCCAGGATGACTTCGATCGCCAGGACAACATCGGGAACGCGGAAATCCGGGCAGCACTGTTCTTCAGCGCCGTAACCGGTGAGCACCAGGATGGTCCGCAGGCCGGCGCGCCGGCCGCACTCGATGTCGGCCACCTTGTCGCCGACCATGTACGAGCGCGCCAGATCGATGTCATGATCCGCGGCCGCTTCCAAGATCATGCCAGTTTCGGGCTTCCTGCGCGTGGAAGGGGCTCCGGGAACATCCGGGCAGAAGTAGCTGGCGTCGATTAACCCCTCTCCAATCTGGGAGAGCAGCTCTTGCTGGACGGCCTGGTATTGCGCTTCGCTGAACAGCCCGCGCCCGATGCCGCTCTGGTTGGTAACTATGAAGGTCTTGAAACCGGCGGTTTTCAACTTGCGAAGCGCTTCCGGAACCCCGGGGTAGACGTGAACGTCGCGCGGGTCGGCGCAATAATTCACTTCCTCCATCAGGGTGCCATCGCGATCGAAGAAGACAGCGGGACGCGTCATAGCGAGAAACTCGCGGCAAGTTCGTCGGGCGTTACAGTGGCCGTACCGAGCTTGCCCACGGCGATACTGCTCGCGAGGTTGGCCAAGTCGGCTGCCTCCGGAGGAGTGGCCCCAGCGGCCAGCGCCAGCGTGAGGACGGCGATGGCGGTATCGCCGGCACCGGAAACGTCGAAGATGTCCTTTGCCCGGGCGGGCGTGTGCTGCGGCGGTGCGGCGCCGTCGAACAAGAGCATACCGTGCTCGCCGAGGGTGATCAAAAGGCTTTCGGTTTGCCAGAGGTGGCGCAGGCGGCTACCGGCCTCCAGGAGCGCGCGATCATTGAGAACCGGAGTTACCGGTTCGGAGGGCGGCAGGCCGGCGGCCAGAAAGGCTTCGGTGCGGTTGGGCTTGACGCAGGTCACACCATTCCAGGCAAGCGAGGTGTGGGGATGCGGGTCGACGGTTAGGATCTTACCTTGCTCTCGCGCTTTGCTGCAGATGGTATCGGCGAGCGGCTGCGTGAGGCAGCCCTTGCCGTAGTCAGCTACGACGATCGCGTCCATGTCTCCCACCATACGGTCCAAATGCTCGATGGCGAGCGCGGTCTGGCGTTCCGTCAGCGAGGGTGTTTTCTCCCGGTCCACTCGCACTACTTGCTGGTTGCGGGCGATCACCCTGCTCTTCACGGTTGTGGAAAACGCCTGGTCCTGCTGGACGCCGGACGTATCGATTCCGGCTGCCCGCAGCAATTCCAGAAGACGGCAGCCGGCTGTATCCGCGCCGGCGATCCCCATCACCGCGACGTGAGGCGTGAACTCGCGGACGTTGCGCGCCACGTTGGCGGCGCCTCCTGGATAATACGACTCGCCGGTAACGTTGACAACGGGGACGGGCGCTTCCGGGGAGATGCGGGACACTTTGCCCCAGATGAACTCGTCGAGCATCAGGTCGCCGATCACCAGGACGCGCTCGGCGGCAAACGCGGCGAGCAGGCGGCTGAACCGCCCGGCTTGAGAATCAGGTGGCATTGGGAGAGGACATCTCCGGCGCGGCCTCGCTGCGGACGTTGGAGTTGGCCGGTGTCGCCTCGCCTCCGATCCTGCGCGCCACGACGATCAGCGAGAGAGCGGGCCAGGGCATGAGCCAATCGATCCGTCTCCAGAGCCAAACGGTTTTGTCGAAGATCTTCAGCACCAGCTTATTGATCTTCCGCGAACCGAGGAGCTTGCTGTAAGCCCACCAGGGCGGCGCTCCGGCTTTGTTGAAGCCATACGCTTTCTCGACGGTGAAGCCGTGGGATTCGATCAGCGCGCGCGCTTGGGCAGCGCTGTAGCGTCGTTTGTGGCCCAGGCTGCGATCGAGGCTACCGTAAAGACGCGGTCCCCGCGGCACGAGCACGATCAGGGACCCGTTCGGCTTGAGGGTGTGACGCAAGGAGTCCACGACGCGGTCAGGCGTCTCCAGGTACTCCAGCACGTTAAGGCACAGCACGGTGTTGAAACAGTTTTCGAGACCGGCGAAGTCTCCGGGAATTTCCGGATCGATGCGCTGGACGACAACATTGGGCGTGCGCAGGAAGCGATTCC
>Ga0335081_10001697_pt1 | contig 34996 bp, 29 predicted proteins | sample Lox_Sample_35_FD_206713 | JGI IMG/M metagenome (GOLD analysis project Ga0335081, IMG submission 206713) | Soil microbial communities from Loxahatchee National Wildlife Refuge, Florida, United States - Lox_Sample_3.5 | ecosystem: Environmental > Terrestrial > Soil > Wetlands | place: USA...
TCGGCGAGTCCGGGATGAGCGTGTCGAGCTCGCCGTCGGTCTCGTTCGGCTCGCTGGTGTCCCTGGTGTCGGCCGCCGCCAGCCTGGGTGGCTCGTCCAGGTTGTTGGAGGGCAGGTAGGACAGCAGCTCGCGAGCGAAGTCGATGCAGTCCTGCTCGTCCTTGGCCTGGTAGTGCGCCACGCCGGACTTGACGCCGTGCGCATGCGCCCCGCCGAGGTCCTCGAAGGAAACGTCCTCGCCGGTCACCGTCTTGATCACGTCGGGGCCGGTGATGAACATGTGGCTGGTGCCCTCGACCATGAGGGTGAAGTCGGTGATCGCGGGGGAGTAGACGGCGCCGCCGGCGCACGGGCCCATGATCAGCGAGATCTGCGGGATGACGCCGGAGGCCATCACGTTGCGGTAGAAGATCTCGGCGAACAGGCCGAGCGCGACCACGCCCTCCTGGATGCGGGCGCCGCCGCCGTCGTTGATCCCGATGATCGGGCAGCCGGTCTTCAGCGCGTGATCCATGATCTTGACGATCTTCTCGCCGTAGACCTCGCCGAGCGAACCGCCGAACACCGTGAAGTCCTGGCTGAACACGCAGACGGGACGCCCGTCGACGGTGCCGTACCCGGTGACCACGCCGTCCCCGTACGGCCGGGTGGCCGCGATGCCGAAGTCGTGCGCCCGGTGCCTGGCATGCTCGTCGAACTCGGTGAACGAACCCGGGTCGAGCAGCATGCCGATCCGCTCCCGCGCGGTCAGCTTGCCCCGCTCGTGCTGCTTGGCCACCGCCTGCTCCGAGCCGGCGTGCACGGCCTCGGCCCGCCGCCGCTCCAGGTCGGCGAGCTTGCCCGCGGTGGTGTGCGGATCGGGGACGGCCCCGGTTTCGGCGGCTTGGGTGCTCATGGGGATCAGGCTAGCGGGCCGTTAACCTAGGCCGAATACGCTCGAGGCGTGAACAGAGCCATGGAGAGGACCCGCGATAGCGACCGGGCTGCCCTCCCCGAGCCGATGCGCCGCGATGTCCGGCTGCTCGGCGACATCCTCGGAGAGATCATCCGCGACTCCGGGGGCCCGGAACTGCTGGCCGACGTGGAACGGCTCCGCCGCGCGGTGATCGAGGCGCGCCAGCGCGAGGAACACCACCAGCCCGCGGCCGGCGACGAGATCGTCAGGCTGGTCTCGTCCTGGAGCCTGGAGCAGGCCGAGCAGGTGGCCCGGGCCTTCGCGGTCTACTTCCACCTGGCCAACCTGGCCGAGGAGCACCAGCGCATCCGCAACCTGAGGGACCGCGACACCGGCACCCAGCCGGTGCGGGAATCGCTGGCCGCCGCCGTCGCCGAGATCAGCCACGACGCCGGGCCGGAGCACCTGCGCGAGCTGCTCGCGTCACTGCGCGTGCACCTGGTGCTCACCGCTCACCCCACCGAGGCGCGGCGGCGCGCGGTGGTGGCCGCGCTGCGCCGGATCAGCGGGCTGCTCGACGTGCTGGACGACCAGCGCACCGCGGCCGCGGACCGGGACGAGGCGCGCCGCGAGCTGCGCGAGCAGGTCGACCTGCTGTGGCGGACGTCACAGCTGCGGGTCAAGGCGATGGACCCCATCGACGAGGTCCGCACGGTGATGACCGCGTTCGACGAGACGCTGTTCCGGGTCGTCCCGGCCGTGTACCGGGAGCTGGACCGGGCCGCGGCCGGGACCGGGGGCGGGGAATCCCCGGTGCCGGCCTTCCTGCGGTTCGGCAGCTGGGTGGGCGCGGACCGGGACGGCAACCCGTTCGTGACCGCGCAGGTCACCCGCGAGACCGCGACGATCCAGGCCGATCACGTCCTGCGCGCACTGGAGAACGCCACCACCCGGATCGGCCGGGCGCTGACCCTGCACGCGGCGACGACGCCGCCCTCGCCCGGGCTGCGCCGGGCGCTCGCCGCGGCGCACGCCGCGCACCCGGAACTGCTGGCCGAGATCGAGGCGCGCTCGCCGCAGGAGCCGTACCGGACCTACCTGCTGTTTGCGGCGCAGCGGATCAACGCCACCCGGGTCCGGCACGCCGACCTGGCCTATCCCGGCCCGGCCGCGTTCCTCGCCGACCTGCGTACCGTCCAGCAGGCGCTGGCCGATGCGGGCGCGGCCAAGCAGGCCCACGGCGAGCTGCAGAACCTCATCTGGCAGGCGGAGACGTTCGGCTTCCACCTGGCCGGCCTGGAGGTCAGGCAGCACAGCGAGGTGCACGCACGCGCGCTGGCCGAACTCCGCCCCTCCGGCCCGCCCGGCTCCGAGCACGGCGCCGGCCTGCCCGGCTCCGGGCACCACGCCGGCCCGGCCGGCGCCGCGCCCGCGCCGCTGTCCGCGGCGACCGAGGAGGTGCTGGCCACGTTCCGCGCGGTGGCCTGGGTGCAGGACCGGTACGGCGCGGACGCGTGCCGCCGCTACGTGGTCAGCTTCACCCGCTCGGCCGCCGACATTGCCGCCGTGCACGAACTGGCCCGTTACGCCATGGGCGGCGGCCGGCCTCCCGTGCTCGACGTGGTGCCGCTGTTCGAGAGCGCGGCCGACCTGGCCAACGCGCCCGACGTGCTGACCGGCATGCTCGCGCTGCCCGAGGTCGCGGAGCGGCTGGCCGCCGGCGGCCGGGAGCTCGAGGCCATGCTCGGCTACTCCGACTCGGCCAAGGAACTCGGTCCGGCCAGCGCCACCCTGCGCTTGTTCGACACCCAGGCCAGGCTGGCCGCGTGGGCCGCGGCCAACGGCGTCCGGCTGACCCTGTTCCACGGCCGCGGCGGCGCCCTCGGCCGGGGCGGCGGCCCGGCCGGGCGGGCCGTGCTGGCCCAGGCGCCCGGTTCGGTCAACGGCTCGTTCAAGGTCACGGAGCAGGGCGAGGTCATCTTCGCCCGGTACGGCCAGCAGGCCATCGCCAAGCGGCACCTGGAGCAGGTGGGCTCGGCCGTGCTGCTCGCCTCGTCCGCGCGGATCGCCGAACGGACCGCCGCCGCGGCGCGGATCTACGCCGACGTCGCCGCCCGGATCGACGAGGCCGCCCGCGCCGTGTTCCGCCGCCTGGTCGAGGCGGACGGCTTCGCCGGCTGGTTCGCCCGGATCAGCCCGCTGGGCGAGATCGGCGGCCTGCGCATCGGCTCGCGTCCGGCCAAGCGCGGCCATGCCCATTTCCGGCGCCCCGCGGACGGCGGCGGGGACACCGCTGCGAACGGCCCGGTGGTCGGCCCGGTGGTCGGCCCGCCGCCCGAAATGGACCTGGCCGACCTGCGCGCGATCCCCTGGGTCTTCGCCTGGTCGCAGACCCGGATGAACCTGCCCGGGTGGTTCGGCCTGGGCAGCGGCCTGGCCGCCGTCGCCGACGCCGAAGGCCCCGACGTGCTGCGCCGTGCGTACCGCGACTGGCCGCTGTTCGGCGTGCTGCTGGAGAATGCGGAGATGAGCCTGGCCAAGACGGACCGGCTGATCGGGGCGCGCTACCTGGCCCTGGGCGGCCGCGAGGACCTGACCGAGATGGTGCTCGCCGAGTACGACCGCACCCGCCGCCTCGTGCTCGCCGTGACCGGCCACGACCGCCTGCTGGCCAACCGGCACGTGCTCTCCCGCGCCGTCTCGCTCCGCGACCCCTACGTGGACGCCCTGTCCTACCTGCAGCTCCGCGCCCTGGCCGCCCTCCGCGACACCGATCCCCAGGACGACGAGCGCGAGCGCCTTGAGCGCCTGCTCCTGCTCACCGTCAACGGCGTAGCCGCCGGCCTCCAGAACACCGGCTGACCAGGGAGCCCGCCCACGTCCAGCCCGCCGACGTCCAGCCCGCCGACGTCCAGCCCGCCCACGTCCAGCCCGCCCACGTCCAGCCCGCCGCCCTGCAACTCAGTTGCCTCATTCATGCTTCTCCAGGGCGTCCCGACTCACACCCACCCCACAAGCATCATCAAGCACGCCATCTCGACCGCCCGACGTCCCAGGTGGGTCCGGCTAGTCGGCGATGCGGATGCGCAGGCGGCGGAAGCCCTTGCCCTTGCTCTCGATCTTGACGACCTCGATCCGGCCGACCTGGCGGGTGGACGCGACGTGGGTTCCGCCGTCCGCCTGCTGGTCCAGGCCCACGATGTCGATGATCCGGACCTCCTTGACCTCCGGCGGCACCAGGTTGGTCGCGGTGCGGATGATGTCGGGCAGCGCGAACGCCTCGTCCCGCGGCAGCACCCGGACGTCGATACGCCGGTCCGCGCTCACCTCGGTATTGCACGCGGCCTCGACGGCCTCGCGGAAGCCCGGCGGCACCTCGGGCAGGTTGAAGTCCATCCGCGCGGTCAGTGGTTCCATGTTGCCGCCGGTCACCAGCGCGCCGAAGTCCCGGAACACCACGCCGCACAGCACGTGCAGGCCGGAGTGGGTGCGCATCAGCGCGGTCCGCCGGCCGTCCTCCAGAGCACCCCGCACCGACGTGCCCGCGGCGGGCAGCGGGTCGCCCTCGGCCGGGATCAGGTACAGGTCGTCACCCTTGCGCGCGCCCACGATCTGCGTCTGCACGCCGCCCCAGAGCAGCACCCCGTGGTCGGGCGGCTGACCGCCGCCGCCCGGGTAGAAGGCCGAACGGTCCAGCACGATGCCGTCGGCACCGGCCGCGAGCACCGTGGCGTCCCATTCACGCAGGGTCTGGTCGTCCAGTTCGAGCCGGTGCGTGCGCCATTGCGTGTCGTCCATGGGACGGAAGCCTAGTCCGCGGAACTAGTCCCGGCGGCAGGCACGGGCCCGGCGGCAGGCACGGGCCCCGCCGCCGACGCAGCCGACCCAGCGGGCACCGGCCTGCGGACGAACGTCAGGCCGAGCGCCAGGCAGGCGAACGGGACCGCGGAGATCGCGTACCGGTAGTCGAGTTCGTGCGCCGCGATCGGCAGCACCAGGTTGACGGCCGCGATCCCCCAGGCCAGGAAGGCCAGCCGCCCCGGTCCGCGCCACCGCCGGATGAGCAGGACCAGCCCGCCCGCCATCACCAGGAAGAAGACCCAGCCGGGGAACCAGACGGGCTCCTGGTACAAGAAGACAAAGTACGCCCACGGCTGGACCACGTGCGTGTTGGCGTGAGCGTGCGCGTACCGGTTCTCCCAGTACCGCATGTACGCGGCCTCGGGGTTGACGTGCGGCGCCAGGGTGAACTGCATGGCCAGGTAGTCGGTCGGCCGGTCGGTGGTGAAGAAGGTCTCCAGCACCTCCTTGCCCACGGTCCCGAGGTAGGCCAGGGGCTGCGCGGCGATGGCCCGTTCGGCGAACTGCATGGCCAGCTTGTTGTTGGAGGCGTTGATGCCGGGATGCGCGTCGACCCGGTACCAGGCGCCGGGGGCCCACAGGTAGTCGGCCGGCGTACGCTCCCCGAACAGTGCGGGCACCGACCAGGCCGGGGCGGGCGCGGCCGGGTGACCGGGCTGGTTCTCCGGGCAGAGCGGGACCAGGCTGGGCGGCGGCTTGATCACGGCGCAGTTGGCGAACGACATGGTCCGCGACCACAGGAACAGCCCGGTGCTGTCGGTGATGTTGAGCTGCCCGTGCTCGGAGAAGAAGATCAGCCCGTAGACGGCCAGCGGGACCACGAACGCCGCGAGGCAGGCCGTGAACACCTTCCAGCCGACGCGCATGACCAGCAGGAACGCCAGGATGATCACGAACACCGGGGCGCCGTTGCCGCGGATGACCGAGGCCCAGGAGACCAGCAGCCCGACGATCACCGCCTGCCAGATGGCCGGCCTGGGCCGGACGACGAGGATCGCCACGGCGATCATCAGCACCAGCGTGAACAAGGTGTCCGGCAGGATCGAGGACTCGAGCCAGATCTGCCGCGAGTCGAACAGCGTCGGCACGGCGGCCAGCGTCGCGCCCCAGGCGGGCAGCCCGCGGGTCCGCAGCACCGCGTAGATGATGACGCCGAGCGCGATGCCCATCAGGTGCTGCACCGTGGTCACGAGCAGCAGGCTGTGGAACGGCTGGAGCAGGTGCAGCACCAGCGGGTACCCGGCCGGCCTGAGCTCGGACAGCGGCAGCAGCTGGACGCTCTGCTTCATGTAGGAGAAGGAATCCTGGATGAACAGCGCAGGCTTGAAGCCGAGCGCGGCGATCACCCGCGGGATGACCGACAGGCAGGCCGCGATCGTGAACAGCCGGTGGTTGCGCCACAGCGCGGCCGGCGTCAGCGAGGCCCCCACGCCCCGGGCCCTCGCGGCCAGCGGGGCCGGGTCGAAGGTGACCTGCGGCGGCCAGAGCCGGAACCCCCGCTCCGGCGCGGCGATACCAGCCCGCAGACCCCGCGAAGCCCGCAGACCCCGCGAGCCCGAAGACGCGTCGCCGTCGTCCGCGCCGCGGCGCTGGCTGGTTCCGAGGCCGGTCACCGATTTCCCTTCTCCTGGCTTCCTGAACAATAGTGGGTTGGCATGCGAGCCGAGAACCATACGCAGGTCCGCGCGCCCCTGGACCAGGCGGCGCTGCGCCGCGCCCTGGCCCGGCGCGGCGGCGGCCTGTGGCGCGACTTCGAGGTCGTCGAGAGCACCGGCTCGACCAACGCCGACCTGCTGGCCCGGGCCCTGGCCGGCGAGCCGGAGGGCGCGGTGCTGGCCGCCGAGGAACAGCGCGCGGGCCGCGGCCGGATGGGCCGGACCTGGACCGCGCCGCCGCGCGCCGCGCTGACGGTCTCGGTGCTGCTGAAACCGGCGGTGCCGCCCGCCCGCCGGGGCTGGCTCCCGCTGCTCGCCGGCGTGGCCGTCGCCACCGCGGTCACGCGGGTGACCGGCGTCGAGACCAAGCTCAAATGGCCGAACGACCTCCTGGCGGCCGACGCCAAGCTGGCCGGCATCCTGGCCGAAGCGGCCGGCGACGCGATCGTCGTCGGCATCGGCCTCAACGTCTCCACCGAACCCGCGGAGCTCAGCCATCTCCTGGCAGCCCCGCGCCCCGGCGGGCTGCCCGCCACCTCGCTGGCCGCGGCCGGCGCGACCACGCTGGACCGCGGGGAACTACTGCTCGCCATCCTGGCCGGACTCGAGCACTGGTACCGGGCCTGGCAGCAGGCCGGCGGCGACCCGGACCGCAGCGGCCTGCGCGCCGGATACACCACGCTGTCCGCCACGGCCGGCCGCACCGTCCGGGCCGAACTCCCCGGCGGTCAGGCGCTCTCCGGCTCGGCCGTCGGCGTCGACTCGGACGGCAGGCTGCTGGTCCGGGTGTCCTCGGGCGCCGAGGTCGCGGTGGCCGCCGGCGACGTCGTCCACCTGCGCTGAACCGGGCCCGGTCGCGGCGCGAACGCCAGCGCCGCGGCCAGGCAGGCGACGGGCACGGCGGGCACCAGGTAGCGCAGGTCGAAGTCGGCGACCAGCGGCGGCACCAGAAGGATCGTCACCGCGAACGCCCACGGCAGCCCGGCGGGGTAGACCCGCCGCCGGGCGATCATCGCCGCCAGCGCGGCCAGCAGGATCACCCCGAGCAGCGTGCCCGGCAGGTACACGTACCGCTGGTAGGTCACCAGCCATGAGGCGTACGGCTGCACCGCGCGGGTCGGCGCTGGCCGCCCGTTGTCGTACGCGGCCTGGTCGCGCGCCACCGTCCCGCCGCCCGGGGTGCGCATCCCGGCCGGCACCCAGGCCGTGGCCGCGTCGGCGAACTGGTACCGGTCCACGATCCCGGCGTCGGGGTGGACCGGCCGGTCCCAGTAGAAGCTCAGGCCGAAGTCGTGCCCGGCCGCGGCGGCAAAGTCGCCCGGCTGCGCGGCGATGGCGCGCAGCGCGAAGTGCAGCGCGGTCCGGTTGGTCCGCGCCGAGAACCGCCCGCCGGGCAGCGCGAGCAGCGGCGAGTTGCCGTCCCAGATGTACAGCGACGCTGCCTTCCGCGGGGTCAGGGTTCCCGGCGGCGGGCACAGCGCCCGCTCGCCGGCCGGCGGCCTGATCACCGCGCAGTCCGCGAACGACATCGTCCGCGACCACAGGTACACCCCGTCGCTCCTGGTCAGGCTGAAATGCCGCTCGTGCACGCTGAACCAGGCGGCGTACGCCGCGACCGGCAGCGCCCCGGCCAGCAGCGCGGCCAGCACGGTCACCAGGCCCGCCCGCCGGATCAGCAGCGCGGCCAGCAGCACGACCAGCAGCACCGCGAGCAGCACCAGCCCCACCGGCCAAAGCAGGGCGGACACTCCGAGCAGGAAGGCAGAAGCCGTCGTGCGGGCCGGCCGCCGTTCGCCGGGTGACCGCAGCAGCAAGTACAGGGCGAGCAGAACCAGGAGGCCGAACGGTACGTCGGGCACTGCATCCGCTTCGAGCTGGAGCTCGTACGCGTCGAAGAGCACCGGAAGAGCAGCCAGCGTCGCGGCCCAGGCGGGCAGCCCGAAGCGGCGCGCGATCAGGTAGACGAGCACGCCCATGGCCAGGCCCATCAGGTGCTGCACGGCGGCGACCAGCGCGAAACTGTGCAGCGGCCGCAGCGCCCACAACAGAAGTGCGTAGCCGCCGACCCGGCTCGGATCGGGGATCAGCCGCAGCCCGGTCGCCAGGTACGACGCCGAGTCGCCGCCGAACCACATGATCGGCCGGAACGCCAGCGCGACCAGGACCCGCGGCACGAGCGCCGCCACCAGCACCAGCCCGAACAGCCAGTGTCGCCGTGCCCTCGCTGCCAGCCCAACCTGGTCCACCAGCGCGAGTTTATGCGGCGTCCCGCGGGCTCGTCGGACGTGCCACTATTTCCTCTATGACCCCGGATCCCACGCTCACCGAAGACGAGCATCTGGTACTGCGGCTGCACCCGCACTGGAAGACGCTGATCGGGCCGGTGTCGGTCGCGGTGATCGTGGTGGCGGTGGCGCTGATCGCGGAGGTGGTGATCCCGTCGAACTCGGGGGCGGCGGTGGAGCGCCTCGTGGTGGCCGCGGTCGCGATCCTCGCGGTCATGCTGTGGCTGATCGTGCCGGTGCTGCGCTGGCGGACGACGACCTACGAGCTGACCACCCGGCGGCTGCGGGTCCGGTCCGGCATCGTGACCAGGCACGGCCGGGACATCCCGCTGGCCAGGATCAACGACGTCTCGTTCGAGAAGGGCCTGCTGGACCGGCTGCTCGGCAGCGGCCGGCTCGTGGTCGAATCGGCGGGCGAGCACGGGCAGATCCTGCTGAACGACATTCCCCGGGTGGAGTTCACCCAGGCCACGTTGTTCCGGCTGGTGGAGGAGGAACAGCGCAGGCTGGAACGGAACGAGAGGAGCCAGCCGTGAGTACCATCACCACGTCGCGTCCCGGCGAGGGGATCGCCCAGATCACGCTCAGCCGGCCCGAGGCGATGAACGCCATCAGCTCCACGATGGCGGCCGAGCTCGCCCGGACCTGCGCCGAGCTCGCCGCCGCGCCGGAGGTCCGGGTAGTCGTGCTCGGCGCGGCCGGGGGGCGCGCCTTCTCCGCCGGGGCGGACCTGAAGGAGCGGGCCGCCATGACCGACGCGGACATCATGCGCCAGCGGCACGCGATCCGCGGCGTGTTCGGCGCGGTGCTCGCGCTGCCCCAGCCGGTCGTCGCCGCGGTGCACGGCTTCGCCCTCGGCGGCGGCTGCGAGCTGGCGCTCTCGTGCGACCTGGTGGTGGCCGACGAGACCGCCGTCTTCGGCCTGCCCGAGGTGACCGTCGGGCTGGTGCCCGGCGGCGGCGGCACCCAGCTGGCGCTGCGCCGCCTGGGCCCGGGCCGGGCCGCGGACCTGGTGCTGACCGGCCGCAAGGTCGGCATCGAAGAGGCGGTGAGGTTCGGCCTGGTGGACCGGCGGGTGCCGGCCGGGCAGGACGGCCCGGCCGCGCTGGACCTGGCCGGGCAGATCGCGGCCAACTCCCCGGTGGCGGTCCGGGCGGCCAAGCGGGCGATCAGGCACGGCTGGGGCGTCTCGCTGGAGGCCGGCCTGGACATCGAGGACGCCGCCTGGCGGACCGCCGCGCTGTCCGCGGACCGGCGGGAGGGCATCGCGGCCTTCGTGGAGAAGCGCAAGCCAGCCTGGCCGGGGCAGTAAGCCAGGCCCGTTCGGCCTACTTTTCCAGCCGTACGGTGGCCGACTGGGCCAGCACCCGGCCGCTGGCGTCGCCGGCGGTCACGGCGAAATACGGTCCCTTCGTGTTCACCGTGATCGCCGTCTCGAAGCCGGCCCGCCGCTGCGAGCCGGCCTTGGCCAGCGCGCCCGCGGTCGTGCCGGCCAGGACCGTCCAGGTGTCCACCTCGGTCGCTCCGTTCCAGCTCGCGTACACGACCGAGCCGCCGGCCGGGTTGACCCGCGCCGCGACGGCGGGCCTGTCCGCGGGGTGGCCGGCCCAGTCCGCGGTGAAGGCCCGGTACGACTGGTCGCCGACCGGGAACTGCCCGTCGAGCAACAGCGTCCCGTCCGCGGCGAACTCGGAGAAGTACGGCAGGTTGCCCCAGCCGACCAGGACCCGGCCGTCGGCCAGCACCTGCATGCTGCCCTGGTTGGCCGCGGCCAGCCCGGCCGGGTGGGTATAGCTCTGCCTCAGCGTGGCCGTCATCGCGCTGGTGTCCAGGTCGAGCAGGATGGCCCGGGACTGCGACTCCTTCTGCGGTGGCGCGCCGCCGTCGTCGAAGATGCTCACCGTGCTCGCGTCCAGCGGCGTGATGTGGTGCTGGAACCAGAAGGTGGCGCCCGGCCCCATCCGGAAACTCGACTGCTTCCCGCCGAGCTGCCAGGCGACCTTCCCGCCGGGCCGAGACACCTTGTAGATCGCGCTGGTGTCGCGGCCGGACACCAGCAGGTCGCCGTCGGGCGCGATCGCGATCGAGTTGATGTGCAGGTAGTCGAACGGCGCGGCCTTGGTCCCCCCGGCGAACGGCGCGTACGTGTCGGTGACCGGGATGTGGTCCAGGCTGTCCCACTCGAACAGGACCTTGCCGGTCGCGATGTCGATCTCCTGCACCACGCCGGATAGCGCCACCCCTGTGGCCGGCCCGCCGATCGCGGACAGGTCCGTGGTCCGCGGCCGGTAGGCGGTGATCAGCGCGGTGTCCTGCGGGCTGATCACGAACTCGTGCAGGTCCACCCGGAGCCCGCTGCCCGCCTCGATGGTGGCGATGGTGCGGTACGAGGTGTCGGCGATGACCGCCTTGCCCTCCCCGTAGCCCTTGATGACCTGCCCTTCCCACCAGGTGAGCACGGGCTGGCCCCGGTAGCTCTGGACCTTGAGGTCCGTCCGGCCCTGGCCCGCGCGGGCCGGGAAGCCGGTGTTCGGCGAGTACCAGACGATGCCGCCGCCGCGGTCCATGATCATCAGCCCGGGCACCCCCGGGCCGGTGCGCGGGTAGCCCGCCGGGGCCAGGATGAAGTACTCCGGGCTCGTGCCGCTGCCGCCCGCGCGCTCGTGGTGCGCGATGGTCAGGGCGGCCGGGGTGAGGTCGGGGCTGGTCACGAAGTGCAGCACGCCGCGGGCGTCGTCCGGCGTGGCCGGTGCGGCCGGCAGGCTCGCGGCCGCCGCCTTATCGTGCGGCCACGCGTAACCGGCCAGGCCCGCCAGGGTCAGCCCCCCGGCTCCCGCCACCGCTATCCCGCCGCCCTGGAGCACCTGCCGGCGGCTCAGGCCGTTGCGTCTCACCTGTCGCACCTCCGCGTTGTACGGCCTCCATGTTCACCTCCTGGCCTGGGGAAATTCACAAGGACGAATCCAAGAATCCGCTGAGATGTCACAGAGTTCCCTGAATGCCCCGGCCGCCCGCGGTGATCGACCGTCCGGCTCCGGTTAGCCTGATCTCATGAGCTGGGAACTGCCGGACCGGATCTCGGTGCGCGAGGTCGGGCCGCGCGACGGGCTGCAGAACGAGGACCCGGTGCCGACCGACGCGAAGGTGGCGCTGCTTGACGCCTTGTCAGGGACCGGGGTGCAGCGGATCGAGGCGGTGTCGTTCGTGCGGCCGTCGGCGATCCCGCAGATGGCCGACGCCGACGAGGTGTGGAAGCGGGCGGCCCGGGCGCCCTCGGTGCGGTACTCCGCCCTGGTGCCCAACCTGCGCGGCGCGCTGCGCGCGCTGGACGCGGGCTTCACCGAGCTGGAGGCGGTCGTGTCCGCCTCCCAGACGCACAACCGCAAGAACGTCAACCGGTCCACGGGTGAGTCGCTGGACGAGATCGCCGAGATCATCGCGGTCGCGCACGACCGCGGCGCCACCGTGCAGGTGATCGTGTCCACCGCGTGGGGCTGCCCGTACGAGGGTGACGTGCCGGTTTCGCGGGTCGTGGCAGTAGCCGGGCGGGCCATCGCGGACGGGGCCGATTCGGCCTCGTTCGGCGACACCACCGGGATGGCCACGCCGACCCGGGTGCGGGCGCTGGCCGGCGCGTTCCGTTCGGCCCACCCGGACACCGGGCTGAACCTGCACTTCCACAACACCCGGGGCACCGGGCTGGCCAACGTGCTGGCCGCCCTGGAACTCGGCGTGGCCGACTTCGACGCCTCCGTCGGCGGCCTGGGCGGCTGCCCGTACGCGCCCGGCGCGACCGGCAACATCGCCACCGAGGAACTCGTGCACATGGTCGAGGACATGGGCGTGGCCACCGGCATCGACCTGGACGCGATGATCGCGGCCGCGGCCGAGGCGGAGGGCATCGTCGGCCGGGAGTTGCCGTCCCAGGTGCTCCGGGCCGGCCCCCGCACCAGGACAATTGCGCCATGACCGATTACGTGAAGCTGCGCGAGACCATCGAGCGGGGCGGCGCGGCCAAGTACCATGAGGCCGCCGCGGCCCGCGGCAAGCTGTTCGCCCGGGAACGGATCGCGTTCCTGGCCGACGAGGGCAGCTTCACCGAGGACGGCCGGTACGCCAACGCCCTGGCCGACGGGCTGCCCGCGGACGGCGTGGTCACCGGGACCGCGACGGTCAGCGGCCGGCCGGTCGCGCTGATGGCGAACGACTCCACGGTCAAGGCCGGGTCGTGGGGCGCCCGCACGGTGGAGAAGATCATCCGGATCATCGAGAAGGCCTACGACGCCGGGCTGCCGATGGTCTACCTGGTCGACTCGGCCGGGGCCCGGATCACCGACCAGGTGGACATGTTCCCCGGCCGCCGCGGGGCGGGGCGGATCTTCCGCACCCAGGTCCGCGCGTCCGGCTCGATCCCGCAGGTCTGCGCGCTGTTCGGGCCCTCGGCCGCGGGCGGCGCCTACATCCCGGCGTTCTGCGACTTCACCGCGATGGTGGACGGCAACGCCTCGATGTACCTGGGCAGCCCGCGGATGGTCGAGATGGTGGTGAGCGAGAAGACCACGCTGGAGGAGATGGGCGGCGCCCGGCTGCACTGTACGGTGTCCGGCAGCGGCCACTTCCTGGCCGCAAGCGAGCACGAGGCGCTCGGCGCGGTCCGGGACTACCTGTCCTACCTGCCGCAGAACTGGGCTGAGGAGCCGCCGGCGGCGGCGGCACGGGACCCCAAGCTTGCGGATTTGCGGGCGCTGGTCCCGGAGAGCGAGCGGCAGGCCTTCGACATGCGCCGGTTCGTCCGCGGGCTCGTCGACGAGGACTCCTTCTTCGAGGTCCACGCGCTGTGGGCGCGCGAGGTCGTGACCGGCTTCGCCCGGCTGGACGGGCAGGTCACCGGCGTGATCGCGAACAACCCCATGTTCAAGGGCGGGGTGCTGTTCGTCGACTCGGCGGACAAGGCGGCGCGGTTCATCCAGACGTGTGACGCGTTCGGCATCCCGCTGCTGTTCCTGGCGGACGTGCCCGGCTTCATGGTCGGCACCGCGGTGGAGCGGCAGGGCATCATCAGGCACGGCGCCAAGATGATCGCCGCGATGTCCGACGCCACCGTGCCCAAGATCTGCGTGGTGGTGCGCAAGGCCTACGGCGCGGGCCTGTACGCGATGGCCGGCCCGGGCTTCGAGCCGGACGCCACGCTGGCCCTGCCCACCGCGAAGATCGCCGTCATGGGCGCCGAGGCCGCGGTGAACGCGGTGTACGCCAACAAGCTCGAGCAGCTACCCGACGACGCCGCCCGGGCGGCCGAGACCGGCCGGCTCCGCCGCGAGTACGAGCAGGACATCGACATCCTGCGCCTGGCCTCCGAACTCGTCGTCGACGACGTAGTCGAGCCCGAAGACCTGCGCGCCGAACTCATCCGCCGCTTCGCCGCCGCCCGCGGCAAGGACCGCACCCCGCCCCGCCGCCGCCACGGCATCAGCCCCGCCTGACCCCCCCGGCGCGCTGCCGTGACGTCTGGGGCGTACTTACCGCCAACTCATACGACTTGAATGCCGCGTTCACGTCGTTCTGACAGCATGGCTGCGGCATCCATGCTGTAGAAGGAGCGCGACAGCGGGTATCACCAGTCACTGGGAACGCCAGGACATCAACAGTCCCAGCGATACGCTGCCCCCGCCACCCAGCGAGCCCCCGCAAGGGGCGACTTCATGATCGCGGGCAGTTTCGGTTGCTATCCGCCCGAAACTGCCCGCGATCATGAAAACCGGCGACGTCGGCCCCGGCGGAGCGTGATCCTGGTGACTCGTGGGGCGGTTGGTGCGATGTGGCGGCACGCTGCGCCTCGGCGAGCCGCTTCCGTGCTGGTGAGCCGCCACGGTCCCGCTCGCGCACCGGGAGCACTCCGAGTCCGGCCCGATGGGCGTGAATATTTTACCGTTCCTTTACTATTTACCCATGACCCGCGTACTGCTCGCTGAGGACGACACCTCGATCTCGGAACCGCTGTCCCGCGCGCTGCGCCGGGAGGGATACGAGGTGGACGTGACGGCGGACGGCCCCAGCACGCTCGACAAAGCCCTGGGCGAGGGCGTCGACCTGATCTTGCTCGACATCGGCCTGCCCGAACTCGACGGGCTCGAGGTGTGCCGCCGGGTCAGGGCCGGGGGATACGCCGTGCCCGTGCTGATCCTCACCGCGCGGGCCGACGAGGTGGACACCGTGGTCGGCCTGGACGCGGGCGCCGACGACTATGTCACGAAGCCGTTCCGGCTGGCCGAGCTCCTCGCCCGGGTCCGCGCCCTGCTGCGCCGGGGCACGGCCGAGGGCTCGGCCGCGCACGGTGTGCGGATCGATCCGGACGCCCGCCGGGCCTGGCACGGCGAGGTCGAGCTCGACCTGACCACCAAGGAATTCGACCTGCTCTGGATCCTGCTGCGCGACGCGGGCAAGGTGGTCACCCGGGAGCAGATCATGCGCGAGGTCTGGGACGCGAAGTGGTGGACGTCGACCAAGACGCTCGACATGCACATTTCCTGGCTGCGCCGCAAGCTCGGCGACGATGCGCACAGCCCGAGGTACATCACCACCGTCCGGGGCGTGGGGTTCCGCTTTGAACGCGGCGACTGACGGCCCCGTCCTCGACGGCCGCGCCGCCGTCCGCCACCAGCATGCGTAAGAGGCTGTGGTTCTCGAGCTTCGCCGTGGCGGTGATCGCCGTCCTCATCGTGGGCGTGCCCGCCCTGGTGATCGCGGCCCGGCGCGGCGCGGCCGCGGTCGGCGTGACCGTGGCGGCGATGGCGGCGGCGGCCGCGCTGGCCGGCTGGCTGACCGCCGTGCTCGCGGGGCGGCTGGGCCGGCCGGTCGAGGAGCTCGCCGAGGCGGCGGCACGGCTCGGCCGGGGTGACCCACGTCCGCTCGGCCGCCGGTACGGGGTGGCCGACCTGGACCAGGTGGCTGACGGCCTCGATACGTCGGCGCGCAGGCTCAGCAGCCTGCTGGCCGCGGACCGCGAGCTCACCGCGGACGCGTCGCATCAACTGCGCACGCCGCTGACCGCCCTGTCGATGCGGCTGGAGGAGATGATCGCGTCGGCGGACGACCCGGACGTGGTCCGGGAGGAGGGCAGCGCCGCCCTGGCGCAGGCCGAGCGGCTGGCCGACGTGGTGACCCAGCTGCTCAGCCCGGCCCGGCGGGCGACCGCGTCGGCGGCCGCGCTGACCGGCATCGACGAGATCGTGCAGCAGCAGGTCGTCGAGTGGGAGCCGGCCTTCCGCCGGGTGCGCCGCAAGCTCGTGGTGATCGGCGTGCGCGGCCTGCAGGCGCACGTCTCCCCCGGCGGCCTGGCGCAGGTGCTCGCCACGCTGCTGGACAACGCGCTCATGCACGGCGGGGGAACGGTGACCCTGCAGACCTCGCAGAACTCGCGCTCGGTGGTGATCGAAGTGCGGGACGAGGGTAAGGGCGTCCCGCCGGAGCTCGCCTCCCGGATCTTCGAGCGGAGCGTCAGCGGGCGCCCGGAGGGCACCGGTCTTGGCCTGTTCCTGGCCCGGACGATGGCTGCGGCGGACGGCGGGCGCGTCGTGCTGATCAAGCCGAAGCCCCCCACGTTCGCGGTCTTCCTGCCCAGGAACCCGCCGCAGACGGCCGCCCAGCCGGTCCGCGGTCCGGCATAAACGGCACAAACGGAATAAACGGCACGGCGAGCAGCTAGCGCTGCCGCGCATCCGCGGTGTCGAGCAGTTCCCACGACGGCCCGTACTCGTCCGCCGGCCCGGCCAGGATGGCCGCGGCCTCGCTCGTCTCGGTGACGTCGACGAACCCGGACACGGCGGCTTCGCCGGCGGCCACGGCGGCGCCGGGAGCGCCGGCCAGGAACACCCACTTCTTGTACGAGAAGTACCGGAACACGGTGCCGAGCCCGGTGCCGGCCAGGCTGGCCGCGTTGAACACCAGGGTGCCCTTCATGCCGAGCCCGTAGGTGACGAACGCGATGACGCTCTCGGCGATGGCCAGGCCGACGAGGTTGAGCGCGGCGAACAGGACCCCCTCGCGCAGCAGTGCCTGGTTCACCCGGTGCCTGAAGGTCCAGAACCGGCTGCCGAGGTACGTGAGCACGGTGGCCGCGATGATGGACAGCCCCTTGGAGACCATCGGCCCGATCCCGGCCGCGCCGTGCAGGTAGGCCGCGCCGCCCAGGTCGACGACCGAACCGGCCAGGCCGACCACACCGAATTTCGCGAGCTCAGGAATCAGTTCGGCGAAGCGCTTGGGCAGGCTCACCATCCTGGGCATACGAAATAGTCCTTTCGGGACGGCATCATCATCTGGCCTGTGCGCACCCCCCCGTACAGGCTCCATTCAAGACCCGCACATGCTACCGGCCGCGGCTCAACGACGACTCCGCCTTCCCTCAGACCGCGGTATGAAACGGAACACAACCCGCGAACCGGGCGCAGCCGAAGATCAGCCGGGCGTCACCCGGCGAGCGTGTTCTCCCGCCCGGTCCTGGCGATGGCGTGCCAGGTCAGGTACACCACGGCCGTGATCACGAAGCCGACCTCGAAGGTCAGGTCCCCGACGTCCCCCACGTGCGTGGGCACCACGCCGACGTACTCGGTCTGGTTGGAGAACAGCCAGATCGAGATGCCCATCCCGATCAGCATGGCCGCCGGCCCGGCCCAGTTCGTGCGCGTGGTCGAGAACAGCAGTGTCTCGTCCGGGTTCTTCCGCAGCAGCATGTCGCAGAGGTACACGGCCAGCCACGGGGCGATCCAGTACGCGATGATCAGCAGGAAGTTCTCGTACTTGGTGCCCGCGTCGTGCAGGCCGCTCCAGGCCAGGAAGAACCCGATCGTGCCGAACCCCAGGGCCACGATCGCCCGGCGCAGCGACAGCGGCAGCTTGATGCCGACCGCGGTGAAGGACAGCGCGCCCGAGTAGATGTTGAGCACGTTCGCCGAGACGGCGCCGAGCGCGATGGCCAGCAGGGTGAGGTCGGCCAGCGGCGTGGCCAGCAGCCCGGTGAAGCCGCCGGTCGGGTTGGTGTCGAAGGCCTTGACCGCGCTGGCCACGGTGCCGGCCCCCGCGCCGACGATCTCGAGCAGCGCGCAGGACAGGAACAGGCCGAGCCCGGCCCACAAGGCGATCGCGGTCCTGCTTGTCTCCGGCTTGAGGTACCGGGTGTAGTCCGACGCGTACGGGTTCCACCCCACCGCGTATCCGAACGACGCACCGAACGTCAGCAGGAACGCCCCGGGGATGGTGTGGTGAACCGCGCCCGGATGGGCCTTGCTCAAGATGACCCCGGACGCGATCAGGAAGATCACGGTGAGCACCGGGAAGGCGTACCGCTCGAACGCGTGCACCAGGTTGTAGCCGAAGAAGGCCACCACGACCTGCACCACCACGATGATGAGCAGGCAGAGCACCTGCGGCATGTGGGTCAGCGCGTTCAGCGCGAAGGCGCCGCTGACGCTGTTCACCGCGAACCACCCGATGCCGGCCGTCACCGAGTTCAGCCCGGCCGGCAGCGCGTTGCCCCAGTAGCCGAACCCCAGGCGGCTCAGCACCATCTGCGGAACCCCGTACTTGGGCCCGCGCAGGGACAGGATTCCTTGGGTGATTCCGCCGATCGCGCTGCCCAGGACGCATGCGAGCGCGGCTGCCCAGAAGCCGAGACCGAACACCACGACCGCGAGCATGCCGACGAAGATCGTGGCGAACTCCATGTTCGGCGAGGTCCAGGTCCAGAAGAGCTGGAGCGGACGGCCGTGCCGTTCGTTGAGCGGAATGAATTCCGCCCCGCCGGGCTCGACCTCGAAGACCTGGGTGCCGTAACTGCCTTCCCGGACAAGGACGCCAGGCCCGGCGTCGCCGCTGTGTGTGACGTCCTGATCGCGTGTCGCCATTTGCGCTCCCCTCCGGGGTTGCCCATGATCACAGGTCTTTTACCCCGATATGTACGGGGCGAAAGGCTTCATTGTTTCGTAGCAGAAAAACATTGCCGGCGGGGAAACGGTTGCGTTACATCCTGGCCACGCGCACTGCGGTGCTAGCCGAGGTGGCGGTCCCGTAGGGTACGGACCGTGACCGATTCCGCGGAGCCGACGGCCTCGGCTCCAGCACCCCCCGTGGCGGGCCCGGTGGTGGGCATGGTCGGCGGCGGCCAGCTCGCCCGGATGATCAGCCAGGCCGCCACCGGCCTGGGCATCGGCTTCCGCGTGCTGGCCGGCGACCCCGGAGACAGCGCGGCCCAGGTCGTAGCCGGGACCCGGCTGGGCGACTTCCGCTCGCTGGCCGACCTGCGCGGCTTCGCGGCCGGCTGCGACGTGCTCACCTTCGACCACGAGCACGTGCCAGGCCCGCACCTGGCCGCGCTGGAGCAGGACGGCGTGACGGTCAGGCCGGACGGCGCCGCGCTCCGCTTCACCCAGGACAAGCTCGCCATGCGCGAGCGGCTGGCCGGTCTGGGCATCGCCTGCCCGCGGTTCGCGCCGGTGCGCACCGTCGCCGGGGCCGAGGCGTTCGCGCAGGGCTCCTGGCCGCTGGTGCTCAAGGCAGTCAGCGGCGGCTACGACGGCAAGGGCGTCTGGATCTGCGAGTCCGCTGCCGAGGCCGCCGGGGTCCTCGCGCACGACCTCGAGATCATGGCCGAGGAATACGTCGAATTCGATCGCGAGCTCGCCGTGCTCGCCGCCCGCTCGCCGCACCGGCAGGGCGCGGTGTACCCGGTGGTGCAGACGGTCCAGCGGGACGGCATCTGCCGCGAGGTGATCGCCCCCGCGCCCGGCCTGGCTCCCGGCCGCCGGGCCGGGGCCCAGGAGCTGGCCCTGAGGATCGCGAGGGAACTCGGCGTCACCGGCCTGCTCGCGGTGGAGATGTTCGAGACACCGGCCGGGCTGCTGGTCAACGAGCTCGCCATGCGCCCGCACAACACCGGCCACTGGACCATCGAGGGCGCCCGCACATCCCAGTTCGAGCAGCACCTGCGGGCCGTCCTGGACCTGCCGCTCGGTGACCCGGCGATGGCCGCGCCGGCCGCGGCGATGGCCAACGTGCTCGGCGGCGACGACGCCGACGTGTACGACAGGTACATCCACGTGATGGCCGCGGACCCGGCGGTGAAGGTGCACATGTACGGCAAGCAGGTCCGCCCGGGCCGTAAGATCGGCCACGTCACCGCGATCGGCGAGGACCCGGAGGACCTCGCCGACCGGGCCCGCCGCGCGGCCAGCTACCTGCGCTGGGGCAAGGAGGACGGCGATTGAGCGAGAACCCCGTCGTCGGCATCGTGATGGGCAGCGACTCGGACTGGCCGGTGATGCGCGCCGCGGCCGAAGCCCTCGACGAGTTCGAGGTCCCCTACGAGGCTGACGTGGTATCCGCGCACCGGATGCCGCACGAGATGATCGAATACGGCTCGTCGGCCGAACGCCGCGGGCTGCGGGTGATCATCGCCGGCGCCGGCGGCGCCGCGCACCTGCCCGGCATGCTGGCCTCGGTCACGCCGCTGCCGGTGATCGGCGTGCCCGTCCCGCTGGCCAACCTGAGCGGCCTCGACTCGCTGCTCTCGATCGTCCAGATGCCGGCCGGCATCCCGGTCGCGACCGTCGCGGTCGGCGGCGCCCGCAACGCCGGCCTGCTCGCCGTCCGCATCCTCGGCGCGGCGGAAAGCCCCGGCGGTGCCGCGCTGCGGGCCAGGCTCGCGGCTTTCGCCGAGGCCCTCGCCGGTCAGGCCCGCGCCAAGGGTGCCGCCCTGCGCGGCCGGCGCTCGTAGTTTCGTACCGAACGGGCGGCGTTTTCCGACCGGATTACGGTGCTTGCCCCGATGCCGGTCCGGGTACGCTCCCCGGACAGGGATCCGCCCCGGGCGAGGAGGCGCGCGTGAGCATCGGCGCGACGCTGGCCGCGGCCCGCCGCCGGGCCGGGCTCGCCGTCAGCGAGGTTAGTCAGCGCACTCGTGTCACCGAACCCATCATCCGGGGCATAGAGCAGGATGACTACGCTGCGTGCGGCGGTGATTTCTATGCGCGCGGCCATATCCGCGCCATCGCGCGGGCCGTGGGGGAGGATCCCGGGCCGCTGATTGACGAGTACGACTCGACCTGGCGATCCGCCCAGGAGGTCACGGCGGCCGAAGCGTTCCAGCCCGCCATGCCGCTCAGGAAGCGGGAGCGCCGGCGGGTGCGCTGGACCGGCGTGCTGGCCGTGCTGGTCCTGGCGGTCCTCGGCTTCGCCGGCTACAAGTTCGCCTCCGGCGTGGGACACGCCCGGTCCGCGGCCGCGGCCAGCCCTCGTCCCTCCCCGCCGGGCGGCCACACCGGTCAGCCGGGCACCCCGGCCGTCCAGGGCAGCACGGCGCAGAGCAGCGCGGCTCAGGCCAGCGCGTCCCAGGCCTCGACCTCGCCGACGCCCTCGGCCAGTCCCGTGACGGTTCAGGTGCTGACCCCGGCCCGCGTGGCGGCGTTCGGGCCGGCCGGCCGGGCCGATGGCGACGACCCGCAGCGGGCGGCGCTGGCCATCGGCGGCGACCGAAGCCGCCCCTGGATCAGCCAGTGGTACGCCACCGCGCGATTCGGGGCGCTGAAGCAGGGGACCGGGCTACTGCTGGACATGGGCCGCCCGGTCACCGTCGCCTCGGTCCGGCTGTCCCTGGTCAACGCGGGTGCGGACATCCAGTTGCGAGCCGGGGCCAAGCCCGTCCCGTCCTGGCTCCCCGTGGTCGCGCACGTCTCGAACGCGGGCGGCACCGCGCAGCTGGAGCCCGGTGCGCCGGTGCATGTCCGCTACCTGGAGATCTGGTTCACCAAGCTGCCCCCCGACAACGCGGGCCACTACCAGGCCGCCGTCTACCGGATCACCGTCCGCGGCCACCGCTGACCGGCGGGTCAGCCAGCGATTTACCATCGGGGCATGAGCGATGATTTCCCGGCGTTCGCCCTGTCCGAGGAGCACCAGGCGCTGCGCGAGGCGGTGCGCGCCCTGGCCGACGACAAGATCGCGCCCCGCGCCGCCGACGTCGACCGCACCTCCGAGTTTCCCTGGGACGTGTACGAGGCGCTGGTCAAGGCGGACTTTCACGCCGTGCACATCCCTGAGGCCTACGGCGGCGCTGGCGCCGACGCGATCGCCACCGCGATCGTCATCGAGGAGGTGGCCCGCGCCTGCGCCTCGTCGTCGCTGATCCCCGCAGTGAACAAGCTGGGCACGGTGCCGCTGATGATCGCCGCGTCCGAGGACGTCAAGGCCAGGTACCTGGCGCCGGTCGCGCGCGGCGAGGCGATGTTCTGCTACGCGCTGTCCGAGCCGGAGGCCGGCTCGGACGCGGCGGCCATGAAGACCAAGGCGGTGCGCACCGACTCCGGCTACGTGCTGAACGGGGTGAAGCGCTGGATCACCAACGCCGGGGTGTCGAAGTACTACACAGTGATGGCGGTCACCGACCCGTCGGCGGGCGCGAACGGGATCTCCGCGTTCGTGCTGGAGGACGGGGACCCGGGCTTCACGTTGGGGGCGCCCGAGCACAAGCTCGGCATCAAGGGCTCGCCGACCAGGGAGCTCTACTTCGACGATTGCGCGATCCCGGCCGGCCGGCTGGTCGGCGCCGAGGGCGAGGGGTTCAAGATCGCCCTGCGCACGCTGGACCACACCCGGATCACGATCGCGGCGCAGGCCCTGGGCATCGCCCAGGGCGCGCTCGACTACGCGCTCGGCTACGTCAGGGAGCGCAGGCAGTTCGGCCGGGCGGTCGCCGACTTCCAGGGCCTGCAGTTCATGATCGCCGACATGGCCATGAAGCTGGAGGCGGCACGCCAGCTCACCTACGCCGCCGCGGCCAGGTCGGAGCGGGCCATGGCCGGCGAGAAGATCGACGACCTGACCTTCTTCTCCTCGGCCTGCAAGTGCCTGGCCTCCGACGTGGCCATGTCGGTGACCACCGACGCGGTCCAGTTGCTCGGCGGCTACGGCTACGTCAACGACTACCCGGTCGAGCGGATGATGCGCGACGCCAAGATCACCCAGATCTACGAGGGCACCAACCAGATCCAGCGCATGGTGATGGCCCGGCAGCTGCTGAAGGGGTGATATTCGGGCGCTGACCTGGGGCTTCTCGGGTTCTGCTTGGTGCGGACGGGCCGTCTGGCTGGCGAGTCGGGCGGCCCGTTCTCGTGTCTTGATTGTCCGGTTCGTGCCGGTTGTTTCCCGTCGTCTCCCGACCCGGTGCTGAATCGGTGCTGACCCTGCCCGCTATTGGTCTAGACCAATAGCGATTGGGAGCGGCAGTTGCCTTCCGGCGTTAGCCGCGGCTGATCTTCTCCGCCCAGGCGCGCATCTGGGCCTTGAGGGCAGACACGTCCTGCGGGCCGAGACCGTAGGCCGCGAAGAGCGTGTCCGGCAGGCGGTCCACCGCGCTGAGGGCTTCGGCGAACCATGCCGGGTCGAAGCCCGGATCGTGTTCTTCCGCAAGGCGGACCAGGTCCTATTCGGAGTAGCGGCCGCTCGCCAAGATGGCGGCCACGTCGACGTAATCGCGTACCTCCGCCCGGCCGAACAGGGCGCAGACCTTGTTCGCGACGGCATCGTCGGCGTGGAGCACGGGGCCGACGGCGAGCAGGATCGGCTCGTTCTTGCGCCAGTCCACTCCCAGTTCCACCTTCGCGCGCTCCTCGCCGCTGCTCACGCTGAGCCGGGCGAAGGTCGAGCTTCGTACCTCGGCGTCTGCCTCAAGGCCGTCTCGCCGGTAGGCGGCGATGACCGCATCGACTGCCTGGGAGAAGTCGAAATGGGCGCTGGCTTCCGCGAAAAGGTCCACGTCGGCTGATGGGCGGTCAAGGAACCCGTGAGCCTGAACGGCATAACCGCCTGCCAGCGCGAACCCGTACGAGGCAGCCACGTCCAGCGCCACCCGGGCGAGCCGCTCATGGAACGGGTCCATCTCGTTGCCCGCTTTCGCCGCTTACGCAGCCAGCCGCAGGTCAGGGAAGCGCTGTTCCCAGCTCCGCCGGACGTTCTGCGGCAAGAAGAGCCGCCGCCATACCCGGCGCAGAACCGCCTCGTTCAGGTACAAGTGCAGGTCATCGGCCGCAGTGGCCTCCCTGATCACCCGCTCGTACATCACGTTCCGCTCCGCCGGATCATCAAGGTGAAACACTGCCCGCTCCGACCAGTCGAGCCGCGATGGCAACTGGACTGCGCCAGTCACCGGCCCCGTCAGCTCGCCCAGCGTATCGGGCAGCACGTACGGGCGGTTCTCCGCGTAAGTTCGACCGGCCATGCCACTAGCGTAGCCCAGCGGGCGCGCGCTTCCCCGGAACCAACGGGCTGTTCAACCGCGCTGGAGGACGGCCAGCGGATCAGGCGCATCGCCCTGGGCACCCACGGGCAGACCCCCAGTTTCACCCTTGACAGGTCTGACCAAATTAACGGATCTGTCGCAGTTAACTTCACACTCCGGCCGGGACGCGGGCGGCCCCTGACTATCACACGGGACGCTATACCGTATTGCGGTATAGCGTCGGACGGTATAGCGTGTGCTGAGTGAGCGTGACGAGCGAGGCGCGGAGGCTGACATGAGAGACCGGCTGGACCGGTGGGCCGACCCGCCGCTGCTGGTGCTGGCCAGCCTGGCGGAGAAGCCCAAGCACGGGTATGCGATCACGCAGGACATCGCCGAGACGATGGGGGTTCGCCTGTCGGCGGGCACGCTGTACGCGGTGATCTCGCGGCTGGAGGCGCGCGGGCTGATCGAGCCGCTGGAGTCCGATGACCGGCGGCGCCCGTACCGGCTCACCGCGGCCGGTGCCCGCGAGCTGGCCGAGCAGTCCGAGCGGATGCACCAGGTGTCCTCGGTCGCGCAGCGGCGGCTGCGCGCGAACTACGGCTGGGCCGGCGCGTGAGCACCCGGAAGCCCCGGCGGGCGAGGGGAGCCGGCGTCGCGGCCCACGTCGCGCTGGGCCTGTACCCGCCGGCCTGGCGGGCCCGTTACTCCGATGAGGTTCGGGCGCTGCTGGAGGATTCCGGGGCCGGCCTGCGGGCCGCGGCCAGCCTGGCCTGGCACGCGGTTCCCGCGTGGGCCTGGCCGGCGCGCCACCTGCATGACCGGCAGGGGCGGATGCGGGCGAGCCTGGCCACGACGGGGACGGCGTGGGCGCTGCTGGCCGGGCTGGCGGCCGTCTTCGTTCAGCTGGCCCAGGCCCAGGGATCTTCGCAGGCCCTGACCCTGGCCCGCTACCCGGTCATCCAGTGGTCGTACTGGGTATTCGACGGTGCGGTCATCATTTCGGTGCTGGCCGTGGCCGCCGGGGGCGTCCCCCTGTGGCTGCGCATGTTCCGCGACGCCCGCGGTGCCCGCCGCCCGCGTGAGCTGGCGTGCCTGCTCGCGCCGGTTGCAGTGCCCGCCGCCTATCTCGCCGCGAGTGCCGCGATAGCCGGCCTTGTCCGCCAGCCTGCCGCGAGGGTCGTGCCGTGGCAGCCCCGGCCGGTGGCGGACCTGGCGAACGGCATGATCGGCCCGTGGTGGTTCCTGGCGCTGGTGGTTGCCGGGCTCGCCGCCGCCGTGGTTTCCGCGGCCGGGCCGGGACTGGCCCTGCGCAGGCTGCGCCCCGATGGCCCGGCTGTCGTCCTGGCCGCCCGCGCGGCGGGCCTCGCGGCGGCGGCGATGGGGCTAGCTGGCGCCGCCAGCATCGTCGCCGCCGTCGGCCTGTACCTGTGGGCGCCCGCGGACGCGGGCTACCGCGAGGGCTGGCAGCTCGCCGTCTACCTTCCCGCCGTCTTGCTGGCCGCGGGCGTAGCGGTCACCAGCGCCGCGCGCGGCATCCGGGCCGCACGCGAGCCCGCAGTGGCCTTACCCCGGAGTGGTTTCCCGCTCCGGGCCGCCGGCATCCCGGAGCGGCTGTGGAAGTTGCTGTATCCCCCACCCCACTGAGCGGCTCCGGCCTGCCCGTTTTCGTTTCCGTGGCGGCCCGAGCGTAGCGCTGACTAATGAGGACCATGACGATGGAAGAGACGATCGAAGTGATCGGGCTGCGGAAGCGGTTCGGGCCGACCGTGGCCCTGGACGGGATGTCGTTTACCGTCCCGCCGGGGCAGGTCACCGGCTTTGTCGGCCCGAACGGGGCCGGGAAGTCGACCACGATGCGGGTGATCCTGGGCCTGGACGCGCCGGACGCGGGCCAGGCGCTGGTCGGCGGGCGGCCCTACCAGTCGCTGCGCCGACCGCTGACCCTGCTCGGGTCGCTGCTTGACGCGTCCGCGCTGCAGCCCGGCCGCACCGGCCGTAACCACCTGCGGTGGCTGGCCCGCTCCCAGGGCCTGCCCGACCGCCGCGCCGATGCCGTGCTGGCCCAGGTGGGCCTGGAGAAAGCGGCGCGGCGGAAGGCGGGCGGGTACTCCCTCGGCATGCGGCAGCGGCTCGGGATCGCCGCGGCGCTGCTCGGCGACCCGCCGATCCTGATGCTGGACGAGCCGTTCAACGGCATGGACCCCGAGGGCATCATCTGGATGCGCGGATTCCTGGCCTCCCTGGCCGCCGAGGGCCGGGCGGTGCTGGTGTCCAGCCACCTGATGAGCGAGCTGCAGGACACCGTCGGCCGGCTGGTGATCGCGGGCCGCGGCAAGGTGATCGCCGATACCAGCACAGCTGACCTGCTGGCGGCTGTCTCCGGTGACCGGGTCACGGTCCGCACGACCGCGCAGCAGGCGGCGACCACACTGCTGGCGCGGGCGGGCGCCGGCGTGGCCGCTGACGGGCCGGACGCACTCACCGTGTCGGGGCTCCCCGCCGGGCGGGTCATCGCGCTGCTGAGCGAGCACTCGGTGCCGGTCTCCGAGGTGTCGGCGCACCGCGCGACCCTGGAGGAGGCATACCTGGAGCTCACCCGCGACGCGGCGGAGTTCCGCGCAGCCGCCGGGGAGGCCCGGTGACCGCCGCGACCGTGACGCCGCAGCGCCCGGTCACGGAAGGCGCTGGTTTCGGCCGCCTGCTGTATGCCGAGTGGACCAAGTTCGTGACGGTGCGCGGCTGGGTCATCGCCATGATTGTCTCCGCGCTGCTGACCGCCGGGATCGGGATCTGGGCCACGTCCGGCTATCACGGCTTGCCGTGCGGCAAGGTCCTCCCGGACGGCCAGGTGGCCGGCGGCGCCTGCCCGGCTCCGCCGCTCGGCCCGGGCGGCGAGATGGTGACCGACAGCTTCTACTTCATCCGCCAGCCGCTGCCCGGTGATGGCGCCGTGACCGCGCGGGTGACGTCGCTGGCAGGCGCGGCCACGCCGGGCATCGCGGGCGGGACGTCCGCGCTCCAGCCGTGGGCCAAGGCCGGGATCATCATCACGGCGAGCCTGCGGCAGGGCTCGGCGTACGCGGCGATGATGGTCACCGGCAGCCACGGGGTGCGGATGCAGGACGACTACACCCAAGACATCGCCGGCCTGCCCGGCACCGTGTCCGGGGCCGCACCGCGGTGGCTGCGGCTGGTCCGCTCCGGCGACACGCTCACCGGGTACGACTCCGCCGACGGCACGCACTGGACCCTGGTGGGCACCGCCCGCCTGCCCGGCCTGGCCACGGCCGTGCAGGCCGGCATGTTCGTCGCCTCGCCGGACTCGGTGACGGACGAGAACGCCGGCGCCACCCTGGCCAGCGGGACCTTCGACCACGTCACCGTGGCCGGCGCCAGGCCCGGGAGCCAGTGGGCCGGCCAGGATGCCGGGTCCGCCGCCGGCAACCCCCTCAGTGGCGGGTACCGCCAGGCCGCCGGGGTCTTCACGGTGCAGGGATCGGGTGACATCGCGCCCGCCGTGCGGAACTCCGCGGGCAGCGGCAGGCCCGCCGATGAGGGGATCATCGGGGCGTTCGCCGGGCTGATCGTGACGCTCGTGGTCGGGACCATGTTCATCACCGCCGAGTACCGGCGCGGACTGATCCGCACCACGCTCGCCGCGACCCCGCGCCGCGGCCTGGTCCTGGCCGCCAAGGCGATCGTGACCGCCGCGGTCGCCTTCACCGCCGGGCTGGCCGGGTCGGCCGCCGCGGTCCTGCTCGGCGAGCGCATGCTGCGCGGCAGCGGGTACTACATCTTCCCGGTCGGCGGGCTCACCCAGGCCCGCGTGATCGCCGGCACCGCCGCGCTGCTCGCCGTGGCCGCCGTCCTCGCCCTGGCCCTGGGCGTCATCTGGCGGCACGGGGCCGGGCCGGTCACCGCCACCATCGCGCTGATCGTGGTGCCCTTCTTCTTCACCGGCCCGATGGTGATCCTGCAAGGCCCGGCCGCGGACTGGCTGCTGCGCGTCACCCCGGCCGCCGCGTTCGCCGTCCAGCAGGTCCTCCCCGCCTACCCCCAGGTCAACAACGCCTACACACCCCAGTATGGCTACTACCCGCTCCCGCCGTGGGCCGGGCTCACAGTGCTGTGCGCCTGGGCCGCCGCCGCCCTCGGCCTGGCCGCGTTCCTGCTCCGCCGGAGGGACGCATGACCAGGGCCCTGAGCGCCGAATGGGCCAAGGTCCGCACCGTGGGCGGCACCGGGTGGCTGCTGCTCGCCGCGGTCGCGGTCACCGTGGCCGTCAGCGCCGCCGCCTCCGGGGCGCTGTCCTGCACCTCCTCGGCCGCCTGCCACCCCGACATCACCCAGCTCAGCCTCACCGGCGCCGACGTCGGCCAGGCGGTCGTGGCCGTCATCGCCGTCTTGGCCGTCACCGGGGAGTACGCCACCGGCATGATCCGCACCACCCTGGCCGCGATGCCCCGCAGGACCGTCATGCTGACCGCCAAGGCCATCGTCATCACCACCCTGACACTGGCCGCCGCCAGCCTCGCCGCTCTCGGCTCGCTGCTGGCCGGGCGGCTGATCCTGCCCGGCCAGGGCTACACCCCGGCGCACGGCTACCCCGACCTGTCCCTCGCCGACGTCACAGTGCTGCGCGCCACCGCCGGCACCGTGTTCTACCTCGCCCTGATCGCCCTGCTCAGCCTCGGCATCGCCACCGCCGTCCGGGACGCCGCGACCGCCATCGGGACCGTGCTCGGCCTGCTGTACCTGTTCCCGGTCCTCGGCCTGGCCGTCACCAGCCCCGGCTGGCACCGGCACCTGCAGCAGATCGCCCCGATGACCGCCGGACTGGAAATCCAGGCCAGCACCGGCCTGACCACACTCCCGATCAGTCCCTGGGCTGGACTCGGCGTGCTCGCCGCCTGGGCCGCCGCAGCGCTCCTGGCCGGCGGCCTCCTGCTCCGGTTCCGCGACGCGTGAACCCGAGGCTGACGATCGCAGAACAACCCTGAAGCTGGATGAGGAAAGTGCGGCAGGCAACGGAACTGGCGGACCGCGACAAGCCCCCCGCACCGGGCCGGGCGGCCCTGCGCGAGCCGCGCGAGCGTGCGCCTGTCGCGCAGCCTGGTAAGGGGCCTTGAGCCAGAAGGAGACCGTGATGCTGTCTCTGGGAGACCTGGCGGCTACCGACTTCGCCGCCGCCGGGTCACCGGAGGGGAAAGCGTGGATGGCCGCCTTGCCCTCCCTGCTCCGCGACCTGGCCACCCAGTGGGACCTCACTACCGACGGCGGCCTGCTGGGCCGGGGGTACAACGCGGTCGTCCTGCCGGTCCGCCAGGACGGCCGGCCGCTCGCGCTCAAGCTGACCTGGCCGACCGGGCAGGCCGGGAAAGAGGCGGACGCGCTGGCCGCATGGCGGGCACGAGGAGCCGTCGAACTGGCCGCCTGCGACGCGCCGCGCGGCGCCCTGCTCCTGGAGCGCCTCGACGCCTCGCGGTCACTGGCCGCCATCCCCGTGGCCGAGGCCGCAGCCGCGGCAGGAACCCTGATCCGCACGCTGGCCATCGCTCCGTCCGGGTCCTTCCCCTCGCTGCGCGCCCAGGCCCGCGAGCTCGCCGCCACGATCCCGGCACGCCAGCGGTCGCTGCAGGACCCGCTGCCCGGCCCGTGGATCACCCTGGCAGCCAGCCTCGCCGCTGGCCTTGCCCGCGACACCGCGCGCCTGCTGGTCCACACCGACCTGCACTACGACAACGTCCTCACCAGCCATCGCCCAGCGCAGCGCTGGGTGGCGATCGACCCCGACGCGGCAGTGGGAGCCCCCGAACGCTCAGTGGCGGAACTGCTATGGACCCGGGCCGACGAGCTCCCCGGCCCGCACGCCATCACCGGCCTGCTCGACACGGTCGTCGAGAACGGGCAACTGGACCGGGCCAAGGCAATCGCGTGGGGCTTTGTAAGATCCATCGACTACTGGCTCTGGGGACTGGACAACGGGCTCACCAGCGACCCCATCCGGTGCCAGCGAATTGCCAGCGCACTGGCGCCAGCAGCACAGTAGGCAACCGCCCCGAGCACGGCCGGCCTCACGAACAGGCTCGCGACGCTTACGCCCGCCACCACAAGCGCGCCCAACCCGACCGGACAGAAGACACAACCCCGCCAGGGTAACTGAGCGTCAGCAGCACCCTTCCTGCTCACATGGAACCCGCGATTGTTCAAGTAGCAAGTCGATTGTTCAGAAAAACCTGATCCCTACAAACCTATCACCCGTCCATACCGCCAGCTAATACGTACTCCAATCCGTATTCCGCTTAGAATGGAACCCCTTTTCGGGAGAGAAACCGCAGGACACGGCGAAAATAAACCTTCCGGTGTACTCCCAGACTAATTTACGCGCATAGCTCGTAAAACAATAGTCGGTGGCCGCGGCAGAGATGAAGGCGCGTACGTAAACCTGTGCTCTCCGGCCTATGGAAGGGCAGCCGGGCTGTGACAGGATGGCTCGCGGTCCTGTGCGCTGAGGCACGGGCTCGCCCACTGGCGCGAGCGCGCGCGGCCAGGCTGGGGCGGCAGTGTGTGCGGATGCGGCGAGACAAGCCAGGTAACGCTGCCCGCAGATAACAGGTAGCTGCACAGATGACATCCGGAATGACAAGTAGACGGCCCGGGATGACATCTTCACCGGATCCCTACAGCAGGCAGGAGTTTCGTCTTCCGTTAGCAAGAAAATCAGGGCCGGGGGTGAAAAAAGGGGCCTAAAACCCGATTTTATAAGTGTCAGCGATTTTTCGGTGGCACCGGGAACAGGTCCACATGTCTATTTTGTCATGCCCTCACCCTCTGTCCGCGTCATTCCTCCTCCCTGCCGTGCGCGGTGCCACCGCCCCGCTTGGGTGGCCGAGCCGCCGCCCGCGGCGGCCGACGGCGGCGGACCCGGCACGTTCCCCGGGGCGGGGCGCGTGCGGCGCCCGTGCGCGCCGTCCGGGCCGGACAGCGGCAAGCCCGCCTCCGCCCGCCCGGGAACCCCGCTCCCCAGCCCGTACGCCGTCCGGAAGGCGTACTGCTGCCGACCGGAGGCTGCCGTGACCGGCGGCTGGGAAGATCGCGAGCTTGACCGGGCGCCCGGAGGCGAGCGTGCATCGGCGTGGCACCAGGCCGCCCGCCGCGCGGCTCCCGTGGGCGGCTCGAACCGGCTCCTGTCCGTGGAAGAGCTGGCTGCCTATCTGGGCGTGCCGAAGAAGACCGTCTACAGCTGCTGGCGGCAGTGGGGCCTGCGCGGGTACCGGGTCGGCCGGCACCTGCGGTTCCGGCAGCGGCACGTAGAGGAATGGCTCCAGACCCGGGAGGAATAAACCGTGGCCACAATCTTCAAGCGCTGCGCGTGCCCCGAAGACCAGTGGGAGAACTGCCGGCACCAGTGGGTGGTCCGCTACCGCACCACAGGCGGCCGGTCCAGCCGTCAGCGCGAGCAGTCCTTCGGCGATAACCTGCGCGAGGCCGAGGACTTCGCCCTCAAAGTCGAGCACGACAAGCGCGCCCGCACCTTCGTCGACCCTAAAGCCGGGCGGGTCCTGTTCCGTGATGCCGCCGAGACCTGGCTCGGTCAGCACCTCGGGGCCGACTCCAGCATCGCCACCTACAAGTCGGTGCTGCGTGCTCACATCGACCCTGCCATCGGCCACAAGCCGATCGGGACCATCCGTCGCGAGGACATCAAGGCGCTCATCGCCGCCATGCACCGCAAGGGCCTGTCGGCCAGCAGGATCGGCTGCGCCCACCTGGTGATCAGCGCCGTGCTGGCCGAGGCGGTGCGGGACAGGAAGCTGGCAGAGTCTCCCTGTGCCGGCATCCAGCTTCCCGGCGTCGTGACCGCCGCCGACTTCATCCTGCCCGTCCACGCCCAGGTGGAGGCGGTCGCGGCCGGGCTGCCGGCGGACTGGGCCGCCACCGTGTGGCTGATGCACGGCTGCGGGCTGCGGATCGGGGAGGCCCTCGCAGTGAACCTGCGCTGCCGTATCAACGGCGGCAAGACGCTGCGCGCCCGGGAGCAGGTCAACCCAGCCGCGCTACTCCGCCCGCTGAAGTTCCGCCGGGAGGGGGAGTTCCGCGACATCCCGCTGCCGCAGTACGTGAGCGAGGCGATCGACAAGCACGCGGCAGAGCACGGCGCCACCAGTGACGGGTACCTGTTTCAGGGCCGCAAGTACAAGCTCGTCGTGCGCCGCTCCTACCAGGAGGACTTCCAGCGCGCCGCCGCCAGTGCAGGGCTACCGCCAGAGTTCATCCCGCACTCGCTGCGCCACTTGTACGCATCGGTCGCCCTAGCGGAGGGCATCCCGATCACCGAGGTGTCCCGCTGGCTCGGGCACAAGAGCATCGAGGTCACCCACCAGATCTACGGCCACCTTGTCCCAAGCTCCTTCGACCGTGCCCGCACCGCTCTCGACGCTGCTTACCATAAAGATCAGAAGCCGCAGCGGCGTGCCGGGAAACGGTGCTGAATCCGTGCTGACCCACGCCCACCCGACACGCGATCTACCTGCGGAAACTGCCCGCTGGTCCACGATCACCCAGATCTATGAAGGGACGAACCAGATCCAGCGGGTTGTAATGGCACGACAGCTCCTGAAGTGATCGCCGCCAGGCCTCTGCTCCGTCAGAAACTGCCCGCGGGCGGAACATCCTCGTGCCGGTAACGCGCCGGCTGCGACCATGAGAACTGGGCAGCAGATGGGGAAGATCCGCACCATGAAGGCAGGGTCGCGGTGGCCGGGGTACTCTGCCAGCTCTTTAACTGAGATCGCCGCCGGATCGGGGTGTCAGGCGGATAACCGGCAGTTCGCGGTCGGTCTTGCGCTGGTAGGCGGCGAAGCGGGCGCGGCGGCGGTGATCTGCCGCCATGCCTGCTCCCGTTCGGGTCCGTGCAGCTGGGGGCGGTCACCGGGGTCGCGCGGCCGTTCAGCGACGGCGAAGGCGGCTTCCGGATTGGCCTGCAGGTCGCGCCGCTTCTTCGACCCGCTCAGCCCGTGCTCGTTGTCCTCGCCGGACACCCGGTCCGGCCCGCCGCACTGCGGGGTGACCGCCTCGGCGAGCATACCGGGGCTGAGCAGGCGGCCGACGGCCAGAGCATTGCGGAAGCCGGCCGCCGCGGCAGCGGTGCCGTGGCCGTTGACCGCGGGGGTCTCCGCAGTCCGCCAGGCGGCGCTGTTGACCACGGCGCCGCCTTGGGCGCCGGGCGGATTGGTGGTGGCCACCGCCATGGACTCCCTTTCATCATATTCGCTTATATCGAATTATGTGGCGAGCGGAGCCCGTGGCTCGGTGCCACGCTTATCGGGCAATGTGCTACACCATCACGGCTGCACGGGTGGATCCCAACCGGGTAAATCGACTACATTGCCAAAGCAACTACGTACTAGGGGACCTACGCACACAGGGGGGCAACGCCGTGACCGACGCTACCAGTTCGTCTGCTGAGGAGGCCGAGGGTCCAACCCTTGCAACCACCCGGATGGAATGGCCGGACTGGGAGATACCGGACTCGCAGACATCGGATGGAACCGTCTGGCAGTTGGCGCGATACGTTGATCCGGAGGCGACGGAAGTACCTATCGGCGCGCACCTGCGTGGTCACTGGGACGGACCGAAAGCCGCCGAAGCGCGGGCCGCGGAGCTTTACGGCCTGATTGTCGACCGCGATATCCAGTACGCCAGAGATCCCTGGAATCCATCACGATTCGGCTATGCCGGCAACCATCCGAAGCAGCGCGTCAGGACCCCCGCCGAGGTGGTGCAGGGAGTAGGCTCGTGCCTCGACTTGAGCCTGCTTTTCGCCGGCATGGCGGTGGCAGCTAGTATCCGGCCTTTTGTCGCGGTAACCCTCAATGCCCCGACTCCGCATGCGCTCGTCGTACTGGATCTCTCCGAACCGCTGAGCAGGGATCAAGCGAAACGCGAGGAAGGGCCAGAGCACTGGCTGGACGAAGACGGTCATGGGGTGTGGCGACCCGAGAGCAAAAGCGGGCCGTCTGTTCCCCACGGCGTCCCCTGGTGGGAGCTGAGCCGAAGCGGCTGGTTGATCATAGACATTGCCTGTGCCGCTCGTACTGGGGTCAAACCAGCAGACGAATTCGAAGCCGCTTGCCTGGAGAAGCTGCCAGGGTGTTCAGCCAAGTCCGGTGTCACCTGGACACTGATTGACGTCGAGGCCGCGATGGACGGTCAGGAGCGATATAAGCCACCGGCAAGGCGAGCCAGTTATCCGATTCATTCTTATCTGCCGGAATTGCCCGAGTTCAGGCAGTACCCGACACGGCGGGACCTGATCAGCGAACTGGGTGCGACGGTGGGCAGTGGCAGCACCAGGCGACTGGTCTTGCAGGGACCAGGCGGCCGTGGCAAGAGCCTTCTTGCGCAGCGGCTCGCATGGGCGGCCGACAATGGGTGCGGATGGTTCCTCAACGCCACCGACGCGCCGACGCTGCGCGCCTCGCTGGCCGCCGCCGAGCAGGCAGAGAGAGGCCAGTGGCTGGAGGAGGGGGCACGCGCCGAACTGCCCGACAGCGCGGAGGTGACTCAGCTTGCTAGCGCCGCGCTCGCCCGGCTCAAGGCGGCCGAGGTTCCCTGGGTGGTCGTTCTCGACAACTGCGATGAGTCCCCCTCCGAGGACTTGCGGGCATGGTGCCCGCAGCCGCACCGTCCGGGTCAGATTGTCATCATGACGACCAGGAACGAAGCCTGGGCCTCGGAACCGGACGACTGGACGTTCAGGCTGGTCCCCGCGCTGCGCGCCGAGGATCTTCAGGAGCTTCATCTCCCGGCGGCGCTCATGGGCATGGCCGAGGACCCGCTCGTCGCCGAACCGCTTGCCGCCTTGGCGGCACGCGGCGCCACCGTCCCTGAGACCGGCCGGCACACTCCACAGGAGCTGGTGTGGACGCTGATCCTTGACGCTCTTGGGTCTGGCTCGCATGCGGTGCGGCTATCGGAACTCTTGGCCTGGCTGCCGCCAGAGCCCACGGACATCGACGCCGCG